>Ga0079997_119000_pt1 | contig 30503 bp, 29 predicted proteins | sample PerSpoCPS_CMetaG_FD_69200 | JGI IMG/M metagenome (GOLD analysis project Ga0079997, IMG submission 69200) | Archaeal communities from Yellowstone National Park, Wyoming, USA - Perpetual Spouter C (PS_C) MetaG (SPADES assembly) (version 2) | ecosystem: Environmental > Aquatic > Thermal springs >... | reverse complement strand
TCGGCTCCGGTGCCGGGTACCAGGTCCCAGGTGCCAGATCGCCGGTACCCGATACCGGGTACCCGGTACCGGGCACCCGTCTTCGAAAAACCCGCACATGGGGTATGCAGGATACAGGATGCAGACCCGATGGGCGCGTTTTCCGGCTCGGTCCTCGGTATCCGGTCATGGAGGGATGAGGAAGCTACGACCTTTCCTCACCCCTCGTTCGGGCCGAAGGCCGAACACCGAACCCGGTACCCGACGCCTGGAACCCGGGACCTGGTACCGAATCGACGCCGAGCACCGAAGACCGAGTCCAGCTACTGGAAAACCCGCACACCGGGGATGCATCCTGCATCTCTTTCAGGGTCTACTGGACTTCCCCGCAGGCCGGGCACTGGACGGCATACTCGTGGAGGACCCGACCGCAGTTCCAGCAATAGCGCCGCCGCTGGGACGGTGTCGGGATTCGAACGGTCTCTGGCGGCCGGGGCGGGCTACTGGCATGGGCCGACCGGCGGGTCACGGACTGAACGGCCAAGTCCAGGGCCTGAAGAAACTCATCGGTCGTCTGAAAGCGAAGGGAGCGCTTCCGCTCGATGGCCTTCATGATGAACCGGCTGATGGAGACGGGGACTTCCGGTCGGAGTTGGTGGGGCATCGAGCACTGACCCTGCAGGATCTTTTGCTTCAGGGCCACGAAGTTCACGTCGAAGTAAGGGACCTGACCCGTGACCATCTCGTAAAGGACGACGCCCATCGAGTAAACGTCGGAGGCGAAGGTCGCTTTGCCCTCGAGCTGTTCCGGAGCCATATAAGGCGGACTCCCGATGACGGTATGGGCGTAGTCGGTGTCCCGGAGCCATTTGGCGATACCGAAGTCGGTGACCTTCACGACACCGTCCGACCGAAGCAGGATGTTGGCCGGCCGGAGGTCCCGATGCAAAATCCGATGCTGGTGGGCAAAGCGAACGGCCTCGGCGACCTGACGGATGATACCGACGGCCTCGGACCAGTCGAGGATGTGTTCTTCGTCCAGACGCTGGGAGAGAGACCGTCCCTCGACGAACTCCATGACGAAGAAGAAGAGGCCCTCATGAGTCGTGGCATCGAGGAGCTGGACGATGTTCGGATGCTGAAGTTTGGCCAGCAGGGAAGGCTCGTACATGAGGTATTCCCGCCCCCGGTCCTGATGATGGGGGACCTTCAGCGCCACCCGTGTACCCGTCCGGAGGTCGATAGCCTCGTAGACGGTGCCAAACCCGCCGGTCCCTACTACCTGGCAGATGCGGTAGGGACCCAGGAGCTGATCTCGGGCCACCAGTAGCGTCATCGGCCTCCTTTCCCGGCAGACCCGTCCGTCCTGCCTTTTCCATGATACGGGCCTATCGGTATTGAGGCAAGGGGGATGTTTTTAAGGCGTACGGCAGTAGTGCAATCCGGCAACAGGGCCATGATCCGGGTGTGGGGCCCCGTAGATTCGCCATGAGAAGTGGATACAGGATGTAAGATGCAAACCCGATGTGCGGGTTTCCCAATGGCCGGGCCGGTCTTCGGTGCTCGGTGTTCGGTCCTCGGCATTGATCCGGTACCGGGTCCCGGGTCCCAGGTACCAAGTACCCGGCTCCGGAGCCGGGTCGACACCGAAAGCCGGATACCGGGCACCGAGGACCGAGCCCGGAGACCTACTCTCCATGGGGTCGGGCGCTCCCAGCCGGGCGGGAGGAGGGTCGCGAACCGCCCCGGCGTTCGGGAGCCGACGTCCGTTCTCCGCCGGCCGGAGCGGACCGGACGTTCGGAGTCCGCTCGTCCCGTTCCGGGACCTGGGGCTCCGGGGCGGGCCGGGTCCACTGCCGGATACCGTCCATCAGGCGGTGGATGGGATCTCTTCCATCCCGGGGCGACGGGACCTCTCGAGGGACCGGCCGCGGCCGGTATGCGCCGACCGGGGAATCCAGACGTTCCGACTCTCTCGGGGCATCCCACGAGGGTCTTGGACGGGGTACAGGCCTCGTTTCCGGCCGTTCAGGTATCGGCTGGGGTCCCCATGTGTCCGGCGGGGTCTCGAGAGGCCGACGGTCGTCTCGTTCGAAACGGTTCGGGGTACGTCGGGTTGGGGCCGGTCGCCGGGACTCGTCCCCCGCCGATTCCCAAGTCGGAGAGGGGACCGGCCGGGGGAGAGGCCGGTACGCCCGGTCCGGGACCCGAGGGGCCTCGGGGACTCGAGGGACAGGCCGCGAGGTGGTCGTTCCGAGGGTCTCACTCGATTCAAGACCCCCATTCTTGGGGCGTACCTTGGCCACGGGAACGGGATGGGTCGGCTCTAACCGAGGCCCGGTAATCCGCCATCCGGCCCGTTGGACCTGCTCCGGCCGCACGAGGCCCAGTTCCCACGGCGGCTTCAGGGCCGGTCGGACGGCATGCTCCGGGATGGACAGAGCCAACGGCCGGTCCTTGACACGATACCGAACGACCGGATGACCCAGGAGGTACCGGTTTTCTACAAAGACCCAGGGTCGCCCCCAGGCATCCCAGTAGCTGACGGGGAAGAAGACGTTGACCTGGACGTGCGTATGGACGATCGTCAGCGGACGGTCGAAAACCGTCAGGGGGCACCACCCGACATAGGGCCCAAAGTCATACCAGACGACCCAGGCGAATCGGAAGACGGGCCGGGGAATCCAGATCCATCCCCACGTCCAGTCGAAGTACCACCAACCGTAGTGGTGTGTGACCCACCCCCAGGGTTCGTAGGGAACCCACACCCAGCCACCGGCCCAGACCCAGTAACCGTTCGTGTAAGGAAACCAGGGGCCTTCCAGGGGCGGGAGCCACACGGGGCCATACTGGGGGTGTTGCCGCCACGTCCCGTACTGGTAGAGCTCCAAGCCCTCGTAGTAGAGTTCCGGCGGCAGACGGTCTTCTTCCGTGGGTCGGCGGACGAAAGCCTGCCGGCGGGCCTCATTCCAGGTGTCGAATTCGTCCGATGCAAAGGTCCGGACCGGCCGCGGCTGAGGTAGAGAGTCCTCCCGAATGCCCATGACGGCCTGGCCGGCCCCGACCCGGACATTTCCCTGAGCATGCAGAAGCTCGGCCTGCCCCGACTGGACCCGCACATAAGTTCCAGTGTCGGGACTCACGTCGATCCGCACCACGGCCGGCTCCTCGACCCATACGGACACGTCCGGCGTGTCGACCCGGACACGGACCGCCTCCGCCGTTTGGACATATCGCACGCCCTGCGTATCGACGAAGAGGGCCCCCTCCCGGACTTGGAGCAGGACTTGAGCGCCGTCCCGCTCCTCAGGCCGCAAGGCCAGGACGTTCACGGACGAGTACCGGTCGATCCGAATGAACAGGCCGTTGCCGGTCGACAGCTCGACTCGACCAGCCTCCGTGTCCAGGCGGTCGCCCTCCGCCAGGACGTCGTTGAGGCTGGCCGTTTGCTCCAGGCCGTAAGCCCGTACGACCCGGGCGCTCCCGTCCAGGTACTGAATCCGTAGGACACTCCCCCGTTCGTCGGCCGTTGGAGTTGTCCAACCGGTTCCCTGGCCCCATCCGACCCAGAGGATACCCAGGAGGACCCAGCTGAGGCCCCAGCGACGCAGGGCCCTGCTGTCCCTTCGGAGGGACACCTGTCCCCATCGGCCACGACAACTCGGCTGTCCCTCTGTCCTCATACCCCCATCCTCAGAGTGAAGTCAGGCGAACGCACCCGGGCTCCCCCATCGGGCCACCTTCCTCGGTGCTCGGTATCCGGCCCTCACGTCCGCCAGCCGAGGGCCGAGAACCGAACACCGAGCCCGCGACCCGGTAGCCGGGACCCAGGCGGAATGCCTGGCCCATGCTCGTGAGATTAGCAAAGACGGTGCCATCCCACTGCCGTTCAGGTCTCCGTCAGGAGGTTCCAGGCCCACTGCCGGTTGTCGGCCCGGAAGAGGGAAAAGTTGTCCCAGAAGACGCACGTCCCGACTGCAATCCAGCGGCCTCGGCCCCAGGGGCGCTCGGCCGCCAGTACGGGAGCGTTTCCCGACGAGGCCGTGGCCGTGGGCTCGCCGACGACGATGGGCTGGGCCTCCGGGTCGACGAGGCGGATCGAGCACGGGCAGGGCAAGACCACCCGACGAACCCCCGTCGCATACCGCAAGACCCGACGGGTCACGACCTGGTAGGGGTCCCGGCCGAGGTTGTGCCGGGGGTCCGTCACGACATCGGCTTCCAGGACTAAGCCCACGGGCCGAAAGAGGTCGTTCAAAACGTCGGCCACCCCGTCCTCGTTTTGATAGTAGGCCAGCCCGATCAGGACGGCACCCGCCTCGACCCGGTCATGGAGGGCTTGAATTTCCGAGTTCCGGAAGGGGATTTCCGGGTAGTTGAGGATGATGCCGTCATACGTCAGCAAGCGGGAGAAGTCCGGCACGATGTCGACCCGAAGGCCTCTGTCTCGCAGGAAGCTCTGGAGACGGCTAAAATAGTAATGATCGGCTAAGGTGAACTCCCCGTGGGACGTACTCCAGGCCCACCGTCGCGGCACGCTACCTCCTGAACCGGCATCAAATTTGCTATAAGTCCGCATCGGGCGGGGTCAGGATAGGCCATTTGGACCATGGGAGGCAAACCCGCTCGTCGGGTTTGTCGGCACCAGGTATTGGCTACCTGATCCCCGATACCCGTTGCATCCTCGGGAGGAGGTCCGATGAGGTTGTATGCTCGATGGACATGGGGCTTCGCCCTGAGCCTGCTGGTCGCCTCGGCGGCCGGGTGGGGTGCCGTGCCCCGGCCTTCCCGAACGGCCTCGATGACTGCCTCCAAGGGCTCGCCCGGGGCTTGGACCGCCTGGGCTGATATCGGATTCTCGACCCGGTCGAAGCCCGAAACGGTCGGAGCCGGTCCGGAGGAAGACTCCGTCCCGGTCCCCTTGAAAGGCGGATGCGGTACGGAGCTTTTGGTGAGTGCTTTCCGTCCGCCCCTTCGGCCTCCGGCTTTCATCCAAGTCGTATCGGACGGGTCGGTTGAGGCCCTGGACCGGGCGTGGGACGCTTACTACGGGGATGCCTGGAGACGACTTTACACGCATATGGACGTTCATCCCCGGGTCGGGTCGGTATCCTCCGAGTACCGTCTGCCCTTGAGTCGGCCATACTGGCGTCCGTTTTGGCGTACGCCCGTACCGCCCCGCTTTCGGGGTCAGGTCCCATACTATTACTACCGTTACGGCTATCCCTACGGCTACTTCTTCCGCTACCGACCTTTCTTTTACTACCGGCGGTTTTTCGTCGTTCCCTTTTTCCGGGTCTACCCCTTCTACTTCTTTTATGACCCCTTCTTCTATCCGTTTTACCCCCTGTACCGCTTCTACTTCTTCTACGGTTACCCCTACTGGGGCTACCCCTATGGGTGGGACGACGGATACCGGAGACGACCCGTGCCGCCGGAAGAGCGGCGGGTCCGTGGCGCGTGGGGAGAGCTCTGGTTCGACGTCCAACCGGAAGACGCTTGGATTTACGTGGACGACCAGTTGTGGGGACGGGCCGGAGACTTGAACGGGTGGTGGAAGAGCCGTCGGGTCCGGTCTGGCGAGCACCGCATCCGCATCGAGCACGAGAAGTATCCGCCGCGGGAACTGTCCGTGCGGGTTCTGCCGGACGAGGCCGTGTCCGTCCGGGTCGACCTCCGGCGGGCGGACGAGCGTCCGACGAGCGGCTTTACCGGCTCTGACCGGCAGGCCCGCCTCCGGGTGCAGGTCAACGTCGTTCAGCCGGAATTCCTGGTGGACGGCCAGCCTCTCCCGGCCCGATACGACGAAAGCCGGCAGGTGTGGGTCTTGGACATTCCTTACGGTACACACACCTTAGAGGTTCGAGCGGAGGGCTACGACCCGGCCGTTCAGCCCATCCGGATAACCTCCGCCGAGGCAGACCTCTGGGTGGAACTGACCCCACGGGCACCCTGAAGCCCAGACGACCCGGCCGGAAGGCCCCCGCGTTGACCCATCAATGATGAAGGAGACTTCCCTTGTCTCCGCGTGCGGGGCCCATACCGCCGTCGCCCGGCCCCAGAGGGGTCCTCAGGAGAGCAGTCGTACCCCGGAAAACACCGCCTCATAAACCACTGGGTCAAAGGTAGCGAGGATGAGCCGATAGTACTCCGCGTGGGCTCCGATCAGAAAGTCTGCCAACACCCGACGCGGTAATGCCCTACTCCGTCTCATCCGTGCATACTCTCCCATGGCCCTGCCTGCCCGCTCCCACACCGCCTCCGGCATTTCCCACATTACCTCCACGGCAGCCCGTTCCAAAAATAGCTTCAGCCCCTCCCACTCCTCGGAGGCCCGCAGTTCCGCATACACTACCGGGCAGATCACTCGGGCCTCGGACCCGATCCGGTCCAGCACCTCCAAGGCTCGGACGTGCAAGGCATCCAGGGGATCGAAGGCCGCCAAGATAACGTTCGTGTCAAGGCTGATCATCCCCCCACCGCATCTGCCGGACGTACCGCACCGCGTCTCCTCCGGTCTCGTCGTGCAAGTCCCGGAAATCCCGTTCTTCCAGCAACTGCCTTGCGATCTCCGCCGGATTGGGAAGGACCTTGCGCACTTCTACCCGGCCTCCCTCCATGAGGAACTCCAGCCGATCTCCCGGCCGGACCCGCAAAGCCCTACGCACGGCCGCCGGCAGGGTGATTTGGAACTTCCGACTCACCGTGGCCTTCATCCGTCTCATCTCACAAAGCGAAGTTTGCAAAGTAATAGTATCCAAGAAATCTGTCCTTTGCAAACAGTACGGCGCGACCGGGGGGTTCGAGAAGCGAATGGCGGGCCCGGAAGCCCAGGCATTTTGAGCGAAAGGCTCTTGCGTCGTCGTTCCGTCAATGAATGGCGGGCGCTGGGCGCCAGCGGAGGACCCGGGCGATCGAAAGGGTCGGTGAAACTTCCCGGCGGGTGATTTCCAGAGGGACGATCGAGAACCGGAAAGACCGGGCACTCAGGGCCATCGTATGAAATTCCCCGTTTTCCCCGCAGGGGTCGAAACCATACCGACGGGCGGCCTCCAGGAACTCGGACCGCTCGGCGGGGCCGACGACCCGACCCAGCCAAGTCGGCGGGACCCGCTGGGGATTCAGACCCACGATGACAAAGGAAATCCCGTATCGCCCCCACTGCCGGGCCCATACCGCCGTGGCCCGGCCCCAGAGGGGTTCGAGGAGCGCCTTGCCGGCCCGGGCACAGACCTCCTCCCACCAGACCCGGTGCGCCTCTAAGAAGATATCGGCCGCGACCAGCACTTCGCCGGGGGTCGACCGCAGGAAATCGACGAGGATTTCCCGCTCCCGACCCCGCTCGAGCCGGACCTCGTCACAGGGCAAACCCAGGGCCTGGACGATCGCCGCCCGCAAGACGGCATTCTCCGTATGGGGCGACGGTTCGGGGAGGGTCGTGTGAAGGTGAAGGAGTCGGACGACCCGCACCGTTCGGCGGGCCTTCTCCAACGCCAGGATGCAGTCTTTCCCGCCGGAAAACAAGAGAATGCCCGTCTGCACGGTCTCCTCAGACGCCGTCCGGATATTCCACGACCACGTCGGGCGTTGCCACACGCGGGATGGCCTGCACGAAAAAGCGGGCGCCGTCGAGGTTTAGGTCCAGCAGGCGGACCTCCTGCAGGGATCGGGCTTCCCGGGCCAGAAAGTCTAAGACCGTGCGAAGGATGATCTCACAGCCCCGGTCTTTGGGAAAGCCGAAGATCCCCGTCGAGATCGGCGGCAGGGCGACCGACCGGCACATCAGACGCTCGGCCTCCCGGAGGGCGCTCCAGACGGCCCAGCGGAGCTTCTCGTCGGCCTGAGGCTCCCCGCCCCGGGGTCCGACGGCGTGGATGACCCATCGGGCCGGGAGCCGACCGGCCGTCGTAGCCGTGGCGTTGCCCACGGGGACATAGCCCCAGGCGTCGCTCTCTTGCTGGATTTCCGGACCGCCCTTGCGGAGGATGGCGCCGGCGATGCCGCCGCCGTGCTGGAGAAACTCGTTGGCCGCGTTGACGATGGCGTCTACAGCCTGCTCCGTGAGGTCACCCACGCCGACCCAGACTTTCCGCTCACGAAACCTCAAGAGGGCCAGGGGCTGAAATTCTGTCATGGGAAGCCTCCATCGGGGTTTACGGAGGCAAGATACAAAATGGGGGATGCGGGATGCAAGATGCGGGATACGGGATGCAGGATGCAAGATGCAGGATGCAGGATACAGGATACAGGATGCAAATCCGGTGTGCGCGTTTTCCAGGGGCCGAGCTCGGTCTTCGGTGCTCGGTGTTCGGCCCTCGGCGTTAATCCGGTACGAGTATCAGGTATCAGGTACCAGGTGCCAGGTAGTCGGTACCTGACACCTGGGACTGGTACCAGGTACCTGCCTTCGAAAAACCCGCACACGGGGTATGCAGGATGCAGGATGCAAATCCGGTGTGCGCGTTTTCTGGTGGCCGGGCTCGGTCTTCGGTGCTCGGTGTCCGGCCCTCGGCGTTGATCCGGTACCGGGTATCAGGGACCAGGTACCAGGTTCCGGGCACCAGGTAACCGGAATCCGAGCCCTTCCTATCCTGCATCATGCATCCTGTATCCTGCATCCATATCTTAACAGAGCACTACCAGCCTCACCCGTACTGCCGCAATGCCGTACTGCCTTACTGCCCGATTGCCTTACTGCCCGATTGCCCTAAATCATAGTTAGGTACCGAATCCCAGGTACCGGGCACCGGGGACCCGGTACCTGAAATTCCGTACATGAGGACGACATGCGGCCGTGGGAGACCTTTGAGGTCGTCGTCATCGGCGGTGGTCATGCGGGCATCGAGGCGGCCCATGCGGCCGCCCGCATCGGGTGCGAGACGGCCCTCGTCACGATGGACGTCCGGGCCATCGGCCGAATGTCTTGCAACCCGGCCATCGGGGGCATCGGCAAGGGTCAGATCGTCCGGGAGATCGATGCCCTCGGCGGCGTGATGGGGAAGCTCGCCGACGCCACGGGCATCCAGTTCCGTCTCCTGAACCGCAAGAAGGGTCCAGCCGTCTGGTCGCCCCGCTGTCAGTCCGACAAGGCCCGCTATGCCGAGGCCGCCCAACGACTGGTCCTCTCGACGCCCCGTCTGACCGTGCTGGAAGGGACGGCGGACGAGCTCCTCGTCGACGGCGACCGCATCGTCGGCGTTCGACTCCAGGACGGCCGGGTCCTCGGCGCCCGGGCCGTCGTCATCGCATCGGGGACCTTCATGAACGGTCTCATTCACATCGGCCTGGAGACCCAGCCGGCGGGTCGTATCGGCGAGCCTCCCTCGGTCGGACTGCCCGAGTCCCTCCGGCGCCTCGGCTTCGAGATGGGCCGGCTCAAGACGGGGACTCCGCCCCGGCTTCTGCGGACATCAATTCGGTATGACGTCCTGGAGGTCCAGGAAGGCGACCCCGACCCCGTCTTCTTCTCGTTGGACACGACGTCGGTGACGCTCCCCCAGACGGTCTGCTGGATCACCTACACGAACCCTGAGGTCCACGAGATCATTCGGAACAACTTGCACGTCGCCCCGATGTACTGCGGTCGCATCCGGGGCATCGGGCCCCGCTACTGTCCGTCCATCGAGGACAAGGTCGTCCGCTTTGCCGATAAGCCGCACCATCAGCTCTTCTTGGAGCCGGAGGGCCTCGACCCCGACACGTGGATTTATGTCAACGGCCTCTCGACGAGCCTGCCCCGGGAAATTCAGGAGGCGATCGTCCACCGCATCCGGGGCCTCGAGGACGCCGTCATCGTGCGCTATGCCTATGCCGTCGAGTACGACTTCGTTCTGCCCCATCAGCTCAAGCATACCCTCGAGACGAAGCGTATCGAGGGTCTCTTCCACGCCGGTCAGATCAACGGGACGACCGGCTATGAGGAAGCCGCCGGTCAGGGCCTCATCGCCGGTATCAACGCCGCCTTGAAGGTCCGGGGCCGGCCGCCTCTCGTCCTGTCTCGGCACGAGAGCTACATCGGTATCATGATCGATGACCTCGTCACCAAGGGCGTCGAAGACCCCTACCGGATGTTTACGTCCCGGGCCGAACTCCGGCTCCTCCTGCGGATCGACAACGCCGACCTCCGCCTCAGCGAGTACGGTTACCGGATTGGCCTCCTCCCCGAGGAGCGATGGGCGCGGGTCCAGCAGAAGCGGGAGCGTCTTCGGCGGGCCATCGAGTTCATGAACATGGCCCGTCCCGGTCCACGTCTGAAGGCGGGTCGGAGTCATCCCGTCCCCCTCAAGGGCCACGAGACGTTAGCCGTCCTCCTGAAGCGTCCCGAGATGACCCTGGACCGCCTTCTGGAGGCTTACGACGTGCCGGAGATCGCGGGCCTGGCCTATGAGGAAAAGTATAGCATGGAGCTGGAGATCAAATACGAGGGCTACATCCGTCGCCAGCTCCAGGAAGTCGAGCGGATGAAGAAGCGGCTCGACTTGCGGATTCCACCCGATTTCCCCGTGGACCGGGTCCCGGGTCTGCGAAAGGAGGTCATCGAGAAGCTTCAGAAGTACCGACCCGAGACGCTGGCCGACGCCCTCCGGATTCAGGGCGTCACACCGGCGGCCGTCGTCCTGCTCAGTTACTACATCGACCGATGGCAACGGACTGGACAGATTACGTCCTGAGGGCCCTCGAGCGGGCCGGCCTGACGCCCCCGTCACCCGTCTGGACGGACCTCGCCGTCCGCTATCTTCGATGGGTCGACACTTACGCCGAGAGTCACGACCTGACGGCGATCCGAGACCCGGACCGTCGCGTTGCGGTCTTCCTCCTGTACCCCCTGCGGTTGGTCCATATCCTACGGCCCCTGAGCCTGGAGGCCCGGACCGGCATCGACATCGGGACGGGTGCCGGAGTGCCGGGCCTGGGGATGCTTCTTGGGGGTTGGTCGGGCCCCCTCTGGTTGGTCGAGCGGGCCGTGAAGAAGGCCGCCCTCCTGGAGGGCTTCCTGACAGACCTCACGCCGGTCTTACAGCGTCACGGTCTCCGGGCGGACGTCCGGGTCGTTCCCCAGGACGTCCGGTCCGTCCGGCTTCCCGACCCCTACTGGTGCATCTCCCAGGGCGTCAACTGGCTGGCGAATCCCCTCCGCCGGTGGGTCGAGAAGCGAATCCGGGCGGGTGTCCCGATGGTGTGGGTCACGACGCCTCGGCGGGCCGACGTCCGTCTGGGGGGGCGTCCCCCCAGTCAGGTCGTCCTGCTGTCGCCGGAGTATGCGGTGCTGGTGTGGGCGTGATGCTTTGGGATGGGGAAGCGATCGGGTCGGTCTTCACGGTCGGGCCGTGGAACGCTTCAGGTACTGATACAGCGGGCTATCGGTCGTGAGGATGAGGGTGTGATTGCCCTGGACGACCTGGCGGTAGGCTTCCATGGAGCGCAGAAAGGCAAAGAACTCGGGGTCCCGACCGTATGCCTCGGCGTAGATCCGAATGGCCTCGGCGTCCGCCTTTCCCCGAATCTCCTGGGCCTTCTGGTAAGCCTGGGACCGGATCTGCTGGAGCTTTTTCTGCATCTCGCCTTCGATCTCGGCCTTCTTGCCCCGGCCCTCGGATAGGTAGAGGGCGGCGATGCGGTTCCGCTCGGCGATCATCCGGTCGTAGACCTTCCGACGGACTTCCTCGGCCTCGTAATTCATGTTCTTGATCCGGACGTCGAGGACCTCGATGCCGTAGTTCAGCCGCTCGACCTGGCTCCGGACCTCCCGGCGGATCGCCTCCAGGATGCGGTCGTGACCGACCTGAATGGGGATCCGGGCTTCGTCGGACATGGAGACCAGCTGTTCGGGCGGCAGTTGGGTGATGTGATTTGTACTCCGCACGACCTCGATGAGGGTGTACTGGGAGATTTGGTCCCGGACGGCCGAGTCGATGATGTCGTTCAGGCGGTCGACGGCGTTCCGCATCGTCCGAAGCGTCATGAAGAACTGGACGGGGTCGGTGATCCGCCATCGGGCCGTCGAGTCGATGAAGATGTACTTCTTGTCCAGCGTCGGGATCCGGTCCGGATCGCCGTCCCATTCCAGAATGCGCTTCTCGAAAAAGAACACTTTCTGGATGAAGGGGATCTTCCAGTAAAGGCCCGCTTGCGTGTATGGGCGGCCGACGATCCGACCGAATTGGGTGATGATGGCCTGCTGACCCTCCTCGATGACGAAGGCCGAGTCGCTCACGGCGATGAGGGCTCCGAGGGCCAGGACGGCGAGGCCGATCCAACGAATCATGGCTTTTCCTCCGATGCGGCTTTCTTCCCGGTGGTAGCCGGAAGCGACAGGAGGGGGACGAGGCTTCGAGTCTCGGGGTCGAGGACCAAGACCTGTTGGACGTGGGGGAGGACCTCGGCCAGCGTCTCCAGGAGAATCCGCTGACGGGTGACGTCCGGGGCCCGGCGGTATTCTTCCCAGATGGCCCGGAACCGCTCGGCGTCCCCCCGGGCCCGATTGACGACCTCGATGGCGTAGCCTTCCGCCTGAGCGATGGTCTGCTTGGCCTCCCCCTCGGCCTGGGGGATCGCTCGGTTGTATGCCTCCCAAGCCTCGTTGATGAGACGCTCCTGTTCCTGCTTCGCCTGGTTGACCCCGTGAAAGGCCGGCTTCACAGGGTCCGGCGGTTGCACGTTCTGCAGGCGCACCGTCTCGATCCGGAGGCCCGACCCGTAGGCGTCCAGGATCGCCTGCATCAAGCGGCGCACCTCATCGGCGATCTCCTCCCGGCCATAGGTCAGGACTTCGTCGACCGTTCGGTCTCCGATGACCTTCCGGACGACCGCCTGCGAGATGTCCCGCAGGGTCTTCTTGGGGTCGGCGATCCGGAATCGGTAGGCGAAGGGGTCGACGATCCGGTACTGGACGACCCACTCGACGTGGACGATGCTCAGGTCCCCCGTCAGCATGACGGGCTCTTCGGGATTCTCCGGCGGACCGTACTCGGTCCGCTCCCCGACCGTGCGGGTCCGGAAACCGAATTCTTCCTTGAAAATCCGTTCCGTCGAGAACTTGTAGACCCGCTCGATCCCGAAGGGAAGCTTCCAGTGAAGCCCCGGACCGACTTCCCGGACGAACCGGCCGAAGCGCAAGACCAGACCCACTTCGCCGGACTCGACGGTGAAAAGGCTCGTTAGGCTCAGCCACACCAGCACGACTCCCAGGGCGATCCAGCCCCACGGAAGCTGGACCCACCGCCGCCAGCGGTACTGCCGGGGCATCAAGATTTCCCAGCGCTCTCCCATCGGCAGTCCTCCCTACAGGGTGACGGAGTGATGAGAACGCCGCCCGCCCGAACAGGGTATCCGATTTCCCGAGCTCCGACCATTTTGCAACACTTGTCCATTCACCGACACGTCCAGGGTCCCAGCGCCTCGGTGCGAGGCCAGACGGCCGGTGTCGGGTCGGGTCGATAGCGCCACTGGGCGCTGTCGAAAGGCCGGCCCTGACAGATGTCTGAGACCGGCAGGTCGGCCCAGGCGGCCTGCCACTCACGCAGGAGCTGAAACCCCCTGCGGGTGGCCTGGTGCACCCGGGCGGACAGGTGAGCGATGCCGACCAAGAGTATACCCAAGACCAGGATGGCCGCCAGGACTTCGGCCAGCGAGAAGCCTCGAAGGCCTCGTCCGATTTTCGATACAGCCGGGCTCATTCCTGGGGTCACGACTTCGACTCCTCGGCCAACGCCTTGGTTCAGACACGGAAATGGATGCGGGATACAGGATGCATGATGCAGGATACAGGATGAAAGGGGAGGGTTGACAACAGTTGACCGGTGAGGTGTAGTTTACAGGACTCCATGGCATTTCGGGGCCGGCGAAAACCAAGCCGGTCCCGGGGGTAAAGCGCGGAACTTACAAAGGATGGGTTGGCCGTCCTGGGCCTGGGTGGCCCGAAAGGCCCTACCGGGAGTTCCCCGGGAAGTGATGCCTGTGGAGACTCCTCTGGCGGCGGAACGGTCCCTGGGGGGCCGGTCTACGAGTCATGGGTCGATGAAGCAGGAAGGGGTCCGGGGAAGAAAATTCCACGGATTCCGGAACGGTGAGCCGTTATCCTGCATCGTGCATCCTGCATCGGAGATCTTAACCAACCCCTAAGGTCCATCACCGGGCTCACGGGCCGGCGGGAGCAACCGTTCGTAAAATCGGCCCATCCGGACGGCCCATGTCTCCCCCGGGAGCACGCGCTGGAGCCATCCCGTCAGCCGTTCCCGCCAGCGGCCGACGAACCAGACGCCGTCTCGCCGGCGCTCGATGGCATCGGCGACCCGGCGGGCGACTTCCTCGGGGGCCAGACCCCACGGAGGTCGGGCCTCGGCCGGAAGGCCTTCCCGTTCGTGGAAGCCCGTAGCGATAAAGCCGGGGACGACGAGGAGCGACCGAACCCCTGTGCCCTGCAGTTCCTCTCCAAGAGCCAGGGCAAAATGATGTAAAAAGGCTTTTGAAGCCGCATACGTCGCCAGGAAGGGAACGGGCTTCCGACCCGACGTGGAGCCAATAAAAACGATCAGGCCCCGACCCCTCTGGACCATCGGCGGAAGCAAGGCTCGAGTGAGGGCCACGACGGCCTGGACCTGGACGGTCAGGATGGATCGGTGTATCTCCCAGGGGATGTCCTCAAACCGACCGAATTGACCCAGGCCGGCGTTGTGGACGACGACCTCAGGCCAGGTATTCCAGCGGCTCAGCCAGTCTACGCACCGGCGGACGGCATCCGGTTCGGTCAGGTCTACTGCTAAGGCGGCATGCGAAGTGCCGGGATACCGAGACGTGAGGGTCTCGACGGCCGCCTGGAGACGGTCCGCCCGCCGGGCGACCAGACGCGTGGACCATCCCCGCTGGGCCATCTCGGAGGCCAAGGCCCATCCCAGCCCCGAGCTGGCCCCCGTGATCAGCACGGTGGGGGACGATGGGGGCATAGGAGACTTCGAGCCTCGATCTCCCCCGACGAGGAACCCCATGAGGCTCCTCCTTTATTGATGCAGGATCCAGGATGCATACCCCGTGTGCGGGTTTTTCGAAGAAAGGTACCAGGTACCGGGTTCCAGGTCTCAGGTCACGGGTACCTGGCACCTGGGACCCGATACCGGGTACCAAATCGACGCCGAGGGCCGGACACCGAGCACCGAGGACCGGGCCCGAGCACTGGAAAACGCGCACACCGGGTATGCATGATGCAGGATAGGAAGGGCTCGGATCCTGGCTACCCGGTACCCGGAACCTGCTACCTGACACCCATGCCCCAAAGGGTACCTGACGTGGCAATACGGCAGTAGGGCAGTAGGGCAATTCGGCAATAAATTATTACCCATTACTTGTCCCTTGTCACTCGTTACCCGTCACTTGTACCTGGCACACGGATGGCTCGGAGCCGATTCCGTTTCAACTGCGGAACTCCCAGATTTATTACCCGTTACTCGTCACTCCGTTACTCCATCACCCCGTCACCCCTCCGTACTGCCGTATTGCCTTACTGCCCGACTGCCCTATTGCCGTACCGCCGAATCCTCCATCCATCGCCGGACGGCCTCCTCGATGACGCGAGGCCCTTCCTCGAAGGCGTGAAGGCATCCCAGACCGTCGATGACTTCCAGGTAGCGCTCGATGATCCGACGACGCCGGTCCGGTCGGTCCAGCAGGTCACGGGCCAGACGGGCGATGGCCGTCGGGGTGCAGGCGTCCTGGAGCAGTTCGGGCACGACCATCTCCCCGGCCAGAATGTTAACCATACTGGCGTATCGTATCCGCACGAGCCGACGGGCGATCCACCAGTTGAGGGGATGAAGTTTGTAGACGACGATCATGGGCGTCCGGACCAGCAGGGCCTCCATCGTCACCGTTCCGGCGGCCCCGATCAGGAGGTCCGCGTTGGCCATCCAATCGTACCTGGCCGGACCCGATACGGTCGGCAGGTCCGGCATGCCGTATCGAGCCGCCATTGAACGAACGGTCGCCTCGGGGATCGTCGCCGCTCGCACGAGGAAGGGCTGAATCCGCCGGTCCGTCGAGAGGGTGCGCACGGCTTCCAATAGGATGGGCAAGAGGCGCCGGACCTCCGAGGGCCGACTCCCGGGGAGCAGACCGACGACTTTTGCGTCCGGGGTCCATCCCTGCTGGGCCATGAAGGCATCCCGGCCGAGGGAGACCCGGACGATGTCCAGTAGGGGATGACCGATATAGTCGGCGTCGATACCCGCCTCTCGGAAGATCGTCTCTTCAAAGGGGAAGATGACGAGAAGTTTGTCCACGGCTTCCCGGAGGGCCCGGACCCGGCCCGGGCGCCATGCCCAAACCGTCGGCCCGACCATCTGGATGACCCGTATGCCTCGGCGTTTCAGCTCCCGGGCCAGACGGAGGTGGAAGTCCTGGAAGTCGACCAGGAAGGCCCACGCGGGCCGCCGCCGCTCCGCCTCCTCGACCAAGCGTCGGAAGGCCCGAAACAGACGGATCAGGTTCGGCAAGACCTCGACGACGCCGTGGACCTGCAGGTCCGTCATGGGGACGACGACCTCGACGCCGGCCGCCGCCGTCTCGGGTCCACCCATCCCCCAAAAGTGGACGGCCTCACCCCAACGGCGTCGGAGGGCCTCGATCATGCGACGGGCATAGAGGTCTCCCGAGAGTTCACCGACACTGACCAGGACGTTGGGAACGGGCATGATTCGATAGGGACGGAGTGATGAAGGCACAAGATCCGGTGACCGGACCCGGTCTTCGGGGCTCGGTGTTCGGCCCCCGGCGTCGATTCGGTGCCGGGTACCAGGTCCCAGGTGCCAGATAGCCGGTACCCGATACCTGGCACCTGTCTTTGAAAAACCCGCCCACGGGGTTTGCATGATGCAGGATGGAAATGGCCCGGCTTTCGGTTACCTGGTACCCGGAACCGGATACCTGGCACCCCTGTACCTATTTCTTATCGTCATCCCGTCACCGGCCTCAGGCGACCTTCTCGACTTTCCCCGACTTGAGGCACTTCATACAGACCTTGAGCCGTCGGAAACTCCCGCCCACGCGGGCTCGGATTTTCACGAGATTGGGGTAGAAGCGCCGAATCGTCACGTTGTGGGCATGGCTGATGTTGTGCCCCTTCATCGGACCCTTGCCACATAGGTCACAGCGCCGTGCCATGGCTCTCCTCGGGGGTCGGGAATCCAAGCCCCGCCTGCCCAACGCGGGGTCCTGTCACCTCGAGCGAGGCGCACAGGGGGTCCTCGCGATGCATCCCCGGCTCAGGCATCGGAGAAGGGCCGAGTAGGCCCGAGCCGGATGACGGGGATTTTAGGCCCGTAGGACCTCAAGCCGTTCTGAGACCCGAGGCCACGGCCCCCTGCCCGGAAATCGTCGGTCGATGGCGGAACGCCCGGAGGCGGTGGCACTGGCGGAGAGGGTGGGATTCGAACCCACGTGCCCCCTTCCGGGGGCAACCCGATTTCGAGTCGGGCCCGGTATGTCCGCTTCGGTACCTCTCCGGAGCGTCACGGGCAGGAGTCCCCGTTCGATAAATTAGCCGACTCGGCTAAGGGATGCAACCTCCGCGGAGCTTCTCGACAGCCCTCAAGGGGCGGCTCTTTGACATTCCCACATCTTGGGTCATAATGAAAGGATTCCCCAAAGAGATGTAGGGATGGACCCGTGGACGGACGCCTTTCTGGGTTATCTGCGCTGGGAACGGGGTGCCTCGCCCCATACCCTGCGGGCCTATCGGCGGGACCTGGAGGACTTCCAGCGGTTCTTCTGTCACTATCACGGACGCCCGGCGTTTGAACCCCTGGCCTGGCTGGAGGTCGAGGACCAGGACATTCGGGCTTACCTGGCCTGGCTTCTGGAGCGGGGGTATCATCGGCGTTCGACGAACCGGCGGCTGTCGGCCCTGCGGACCCTCTTTCGGTATCTCCAGCGGTCCGGATTCCGGCGGGACAATCCGGCGGCCGTCTTGCCGAACCTGCGGGTCCCGGAGGAGCCGCCCCCGGTCCTCCGGTCGGAGGAGGTCCGTGCCCTCTTAAAGTTGTTTCGGTGGGACACGTTTTGGCATTTGCGGGACGCCCTGATCTTTGGATTTCTCTACGGGATGGGTCTTCGCGTGGGTGAGCTGGTCCGACTCACCGTCGAGGACCTGGACCCATCCCGGACTTGGGTCCGGGTGCGTGGGAAGGGACGGAAGGAGCGGTCGGTCCCGGTCTTGCCGGCACTTCAGGCACCCCTGGCGCGGTATCTCGACGAACGGTCCCTCCATGTAACACCGGACCGACCCCACGGCCACCTCTGGGTCAACCGCCGGGGCCGACCCCTCACGGACCGGGGCGTCCGGTACTTACTGCGGCATTACCAGCTTCGGGCGGGTCTGCTTCGACGGCTGTACCCCCATCTTCTCCGGCATACCTTTGCGACCCATCTGCTCCAGGCCGGCGTCGACCTCCGAACCCTGCAGGAACTCTTGGGCCACGCCCGCTTGCATACGACCCAGCGGTATACCCATCCCGAGTGGTCTCATATCGAACGCACTTATCGGGAGACGCATCCGAAGGCATGACCGTGGGCTTTGGTCGGATTTGGGGATGGTTCACCGTCCTGGGGGTCGCGGCTGGGAGTCTCGGCGGCCCGGCGTGGGGAGCGGCATCGGGGAAACCCCGGTCGGGGACTGAGGCCGGGAGTCTGTACCGGTCGGCCCAGGCTCGCTATCGGGCCCTGCAAGCCCATCCCAACCGGTACGACCGACGTTCGTGGGAACGACTGGCCGCGCAGTTTCGGACCGTCTATTACCGGTATCCGGCCCACGCCGTGGCCGACGACGCCGTTTACATGGAAGCGGAGGTGTACCACCGACTCTACCGTACGGAGGGACGGGACGAGGACTGGCAGAGGGCCGTGGACCGGTACAAGTTTCTCGTCACGGAGTACCCCCACAGCCCCTGGGGCCCGACGGCCCTCCTGCGGGTCGCCGACCTGTATCGGGCCAAGGCCCGGCCCGAATGGGCCTCCTATGTGACGGAGTGCCCTCGCCTCTTCTCGGCGGATCGGTGTGAGAAGGTCCCGGAGTATGGGCATCTCCGGACCCAGGCCCGGGCGTCTCCGGCCCGCCCGACGGACTCGGGCCCGGACCGGACGGTCCTTCAAAATATCCGGTACTGGACGAGCCCCCGATACACCCGCATCGTGCTGGAACTTTCGGGCGCGGCCCCCTACCGGACAGGCGTCCTCCGGAATCCCGACCGGCTGTACATCGACCTCGACCAGACCGTCCTGTCGGGAGGCCTCCCGGACCGACGCTGGGATTTGCCGGCTCATGCCCACCTTCAGCGGATCCGGGTGGGTCAGTACCTGCCGGATACGGCTCGGGTCGTCCTGGACTTCGACCGGATCAAGCAACATCGGATCTTTGTCTTGGAGTCGCCGTACCGAATCGTCATCGACATCCTTCAGCGGCCCTGGGAGCCGGCCGGGCCGGTCCAGGCCGAAACGCCGCAGACCCCGCCGGACCGGACCGAGGACGCCGCCGGTGTTCGGGAAGTCCCCGTCCCCGAGGCGAATCGGTCGGGGACTTACAGCATCGCCCGCCAGTTGGGCATGAAGGTCGCCCGCATCATGCTCGACCCGGGACACGGGGGCCACGACCCGGGCGCCATTGGGGTCGGCGGCCTGCGGGAGAAGGACGTGACGCTGGCCATCGCCCGCCGCCTCCGGGAGGCCATCCTCCGCCGGTGGAACGTCGAGGTCCTGATGACCCGGGACGACGACCGCTTCGTTCCCCTGGAGGAACGGACGGCGATGGCCAACTCCCAGGGCGTCGACCTCTTCATCTCGATTCATGCCAACGCCAGTCGCGACGGTCGGCTCCACGGTGTGGAGACTTACTACCTGCACTGGGCCCGGGACCCCCATGCGATGGAGGTCGCCGCCCGGGAAAACGCCGTCTCGACGGCCAAGCTCCACGAGCTTCGGAAGTTCGTCCACCTGATCCTCCAGAGTACGAAGGTCGAGGAGTCGCGGGACCTGGCCGAGTACCTCCAGCGGCACCTGGTCCGCTCGGTCCGGCCTCGGTACCCGACCCGGGACCTGGGCGTGAAGTCGGCGCCGTTCTATGTCCTGATGGGTGCCCAGATGCCGGCCGTCCTGGTCGAGACGGCCTTTCTGACCCACGAGCGAGAGGGTCGATGGCTGGCAGACCCGGCCTTCCAGGAGCGGGTCGTCGAGGGCCTCCTGCAAGGCCTGGCGGCCTATCTGGAGGCCCAGGGGAGCCTGGCCCTTATCGTCCGACCGTCGGAAACTTGACTTTTACGGACCTTTTTGTTTACAGTGTTTCCATTATAGAGTTTGGGGGACCTGAGGAGCGTGAAATGGTGGCCTTGGGCAAGAAACGGGGCTTACTGGTCGGCTTGGACGTCGGGTCCAGCGCGGTGAAGGTGATGACCCTGACGGAGAAGAAGCGGGGCAGTTATGCCATCGAAAGCCTTGGGCTGGTGCCCCTATCCCCGGAAGCCATCGTCGAGGGTCAGATCATCGACCCCCCGGCCGTCGCCGACGCCATCCGCAAGCTCATGGACCAGGTCCTAATCCGGAGCCGGCGGGTCGCCTTCTCCGTATCGGGGAGCGCCGTCTTTGTAAAGCGGGTCAGCGTCCCGGCGACGGCAGACCGGGCGGAACTCCACGAGTCCATCCTTTGGGAAGCCGAGCAGTACTTGCCCTTTTCCCGGGAGGAGGTCCTGATCGACTACCATATCCTGGAGGCGGCCGGTTCGACCGGACAGGTTCAGGCCGTCATCGTGGCCCTCAAAAGGGACTTTGCCCAGATGTACCTGGACACCCTTCACCAGGCCCGGGTCGAGCCCGTCGTTCTGGACATCGATGCCTTCGCCGTCCAGAATGCCTACGAGTTGAACTACCCGGAGCTGGCCCGCTCTCGGACGGTCGTGGCCCTCCTGAACGTGGGGGCCACCAAGATGAACATGAACATTGTCCAGGGGACTGAGCCGCTGTTTGTCCGGGACGCCATGGTCGGGATGCGTTCTCTGACGGAGTTGGTCCGGGCCGAGTTCAACCTGACGTACGATCAGGCGGAGCTCGCCAAGCGGGGCCGCTATGAGCTCCGGATGGAGCAGATTCGCCCTTATTTCCAGCAGGTTTTTCAGGATTTCGGGCGAGAGATCACAAAGACGGTGCGGTTTTTCAAGCAAAACTTTCAGGACGTCGAGATTCGGCGGGTCCTCCTGAGCGGGGGCGGGGCCCTGACGCCGGGCTTTAAGGAATTCGTTCAGCAAACCGTCGGAGCCCCGACGGAACTGATGGACCCCACCCGCATGCTGGACACCTCGGCCGTGGACCCGGAATTCTTGGAGGAGCAACGTCCGGCCCTGGCCGTCGTCGTCGGCCTGGCCCTACGCCGGGGATAGGGACGGCCCGGGGCCCTCTGGAGGAGGGGTCATGATCGAGATTAACCTGATCAGCCCGCCGCGGGTAGAGCCGACCGAGCGGGCCGAGCCGACGGCCCTGCCGGGCCTCATCGGTGGACTCCTCATCTTAGCCCTGGGCCTGGCCGGCCTCGCCTATACCTACCTGACCCTTTCGAATCGGCTTCAGGATTTGAAACGACAGATCTCCGAGGCCCAGGCCAAACTGGAGAGCCTCAAGCCCGTGCTCGGTAAAGTCGGCGAGCTCCAACAGCAGAAGGACGCCGTCGAGCGCCGCTTTCAGGCCATCGACGCCCTGGCCCGGTCTCGGACCTTGCCGGGCCATGTCCTGATGGAACTGAGTCGGTCGATGCCCGAGCTGGCCTGGCTGAGTCGGTTCTCCGTGACCGGTGGGTCCTTCATCGCCGAGGGTTTTGCCCGCCAGGAACGGGCCCTGACGGACCTGGTCAACAACCTGAACCGCACGGACTACTTTGAGAACGTGCGGATCGTCTCCTGGGAGGTCCCTCCGGGTCAGGAGACGGGAAAATTCGTGATCAACGGCACGATCACGAATCCCCTGGCCCTGCCCCCCGAAACTCCGCCGACTCCCCGACGATAATGCCATAGGGAGGGCACCGATGGCCCTGATGGACGATTTCAAGCGTCTCCCCCTGTGGGGACAGCTGGGCGTGTTTGTCTTGGCCGATGTCCTGCTGGCGGCCCTGTTCTATTTCTTCTATTATCAGGGCACGGTCGAGCAGATCGAGGCCCGTCGACGGGAGTTGAGTCAGCTCCGGGCCAAAATCGAGGAGGGAGAAGTCGCCCAGCGGAAGTTTCAGCTTCTCCAGGCCGAGATCGAGCGGTATACGAATCGAATCGAGCAATTGAAGAAGATCTTACCCAGTGTCTTAGAAATCCAGGCCGTTTTCAGTGAAGTTTCCAACCGGGCCAAGGAAGCGGGGCTCCAGATGACTTCCTTTAAGCCGCAGACGTCGGAAGACCGTCCCTCCCAACCCTATCAGGTCCATCCCCTCAACATCGTCGTGATGGGTGACTACCACTCCTTCGGCCGCTTTGCCGAGCGGATCGCCGCCATGGACCGGTTGGTCAATATCGGCGACTTCAAGATCGAGGTCAAGGACGTCAACCGGCGTCCACCCTTGCTCCAGGTGGACATGCGGGTCGAAACGTACACTTACGTGGAGCCTCCGCCGGAGACCCCCCGGCCGACCGGCGTTCGGACACCGGCCCGTCGGTGAGGGGGGGCCATGGCAGGTGGCGAGTCGCGAAGGACGAGTGGGGCATTCGTCGTTCGCGACTCGCGATGAGCCACTTCATTGGCACCCACCGGAAGGAGGGTCTTATGAACCATCGGGGCCTTACAGGACCTCGTAGAGACATGGCCGGCCATGACTTTCCGTTCCGCCTCGCTCGGAGGCGGGGGGGACCTTGGACGTGGGGGCTGGGTCTGACGTTGGGGTTCATGCTGGCATGCCTTCGACCCCTGGTCGCCGCTGAGCTCCGAGACCTCTCATTCCACGTCACGGCCTCCGCTACGGACCTGGTCTTCACGTTCGACTCGGCCGTCCGTCCCGAGGCGGTCGAAGAGGGCTTGGACGTCGTCCTCCGCCTGCCAGCGGATGTGGACCTCCACCGTCTGACCGGACCCGTTTCCGTCCATTCCTCCCAGGTTCGACGCGTTTGGGCCGCTCCGGAACGTCGGGAGATCCGCATCGAGCGGAGCCAAGTCCTCCCCTATGAAGTCCGTCCTCAGGCGGAAGGCTTCGTCGTCCGGGTTTACTCCGTAGGGCCGACCGCCCCGACCGACGGGACGGTCCCCGGGAAGGTGGCGTCGGTCACGGCCCGAGAGGTGACGATCGTTCAGCTGGCGGACACCGCCGTGGCCGTCAAGCTGACGATGGACGGCCCTTCCTCGGCGACTCGGTGGAAGTCCCTGCGCCTCTCGAATCCCGCCCGCTGGGTCTTCGATATCGAACCCCTGCGATTCCGGCCCCTGGCCTGGAAGCGGTCGCCGCAGCACGCGTGGCTCAAGCAACTGCGGGTCGCCCAGTTCCAGACGGACCCGACTCCCGTCACTCGGGTCGTCATGGAGGTGATGGCCGACGACGTCCAGCCGGACGTGCAGGTCGAGGCCGACGGCCTTCGCATCACCCTGGTGCGACCGACTCAGGTCCCCACCGAAGCCCAGGGGACTTCGGCGGGAGCCGACACGGGCGGGCCTGGCACCTCTGCAGACTCGCCGGCTCCTTTGGGTGAGGCACCGCCGGCTTCGTCTACCGAAGTCCCGACGCCGTCCCCGACCGCGCCGGAGCCATCCTCGACGCCGCTCCCGCCGGTCCCAACCGTGAAAGTGGCTTCGGACTCCCAAAGCGCTTCGGTGCCCGGCCCACAGTCCGACTGGGACCCCCGGTTCTTTGACACTCGGGACATCGTCTTCTATCAGGCCCAGACGGAGCAGGAAGCCCAGGAAGCCGCCAAGAAGGCTCAGGAACTGGCCATTTTTAAGGAAAAGGCCATCGCCGGGCCCAAGAAGTACGAAGGTGAACCGATCAGCCTGGAGTTTACGGACGTCCACGTCAAAGACCTGATGGGCATCTTCAGCGACATCTCGGGCCTCAACATCTTGCTGGACCCCAAGGTCGAGGGCGAGCAGTACCGCATCCCCCTCCTGCGCCTCAAGTTTGTCCCCTGGGACCAGGCCCTCGACCTGGTCCTCCGCATGCTGGGCCTCGGCTATGTCCTGGAGGGGAATGTCCTTCGAGTCGCTCCCATCGAGGACCTCCGGAAGGAAGCCGAGGAACGCCAGAAACTCCAGGAGAACATCGGCACCCTCCAGACGGTCATCAAGCCCCTGAGCTACGCCGATGCCACTCAGGTCAGCCAGCTGGCCTCCCGACTCCTGACACCCCGGGGCGAGATCTTCGTCGACACGCGGACGAACACGCTCATCATCAAGGAAACCGACGTCAACATGCCGAACATCCTGAACCTGATCTCGACCCTCGACACGCCGATCCCCCAAGTCAACATCGAGGTCCGGATCGTCGAGACCCGCCGGACCTTCACCCAGCAGTTGGGCATCCAGTGGGGCTTCCGGGGCCTGATGTCGCCGGCCTTGGGGAACTCGACGAGCCTCGTGTTTCCCAATAGCATCACCATCGGCGGCAATGTCATCCAGGCCACGACGGGCATCACGGGGAATCCCCTCGGGGGCTATGCCGTCAACCTGCCGTCCCTTCAGGCCCCGACGGGGGCCATGCTCCTGTCCTTCGGGTCCGTGATGGACACCTTCCGGTTGGACCTGGCCCTGATGGCCCTCGAGTCGGCCGGCCTGGCACGGGTCATTTCGAGCCCTCGGATTTCCACCCAGAACAACCAGAAGGCCGACATCCAGTCCGGCGACCAGATTCCCGTTCAGACGATCGTCAACAACACGATCCAGGTTCAGTACGTCAGCGCGACCCTGCATCTGGCCGTCACGCCCCAGATCACGGCCGACGGGTCCGTCATCCTGAAGGTCCGGGTCGAAAACAAGCGGCCTGACTTCAGCCGGCTCGTCCTGGGGATCCCGCCCATCATCACCCAGGAGGCCGAGACGGTCCTGCTGGTCAAGGACGGCTCGACGGTCGTCCTGGGGGGCATCATCCGGGCCAACGAGGAGACGACGCAGGCCCGTCTCCCCTGGATCCACCGGATCCCCATCATCGGCTGGTTCTTCAAGAACCGGAACCTGACCCAGGAAAACAACGAACTCCTTATTTTCCTAACGCCACGCGTTGCCAAGCTGTCTTGAGGAGGGGAACATTATGAAACTGCGAATCGCGCACGGTGCATGGCGCATGGGGAGGGACGTCCTGGGGGTCGCGACCTACGTCGTGGGCCTGGTGGCCCTGGCGGTGGCCAGCCTCCAGTGGGTCGCCTGCTCCCCCCTCGAGGATGAAAACACCGCAGGCGTCAAACTGACCGTCCTCAAGATCACGGCCCGAGACGCCGAGGGCCAGGCCAGCGACTGGCTTGCCTCGGACGTCGTCCGGGTCGACCCCCAGACCGGTCAGGAGACCGTCTTCGAGGATACGGCGACGGTCGACTTCCGCAACGACTTTTTGAATCCCTTCATCGAGCCGTCTCCCATGAACGACGTCGTCGTGACCCGCTACCGGGTCGAATACGTCCGGCCCGACGGTCGCAATCGGCCGGGCGTGGACGTGCCCCGTCCCTTTGACGGTGTGACCAACATCCACGTCCCCGTCAACGGGACGGGCTCGGGGGCCATCGTCGTCGTTCGGGCCGTCGCCAAACTCGAGGATCCCCTCTTCCGACTGCGCTTTGGCGGTGGCGAGAAGGAAATCCTGGCTTTCGCCCATATTACCTTCTTCGGCCATGACCTATTTGGCCGGAACGTAGCCACAAACGCCCAGTTAAAGATCGAGTTTGCTAACTGGGTGGACCGGTAAACGGGTCCCCGCCCAAGTCCCTGGGAAGTACCGGGTCGGGCGGGATACCCGTCGGGAGCCCTGAGGGGCGGAAAGGCACGGTAGTGTCGTGCTATGCACTGGACTCTTGGTGTTATGCCCTGAAAGGAGGAGTCGGTTATGCGACGTGGAGGGCATCGAAGTCTGTCCCCCCGATTATTTGGCCCCCTGGGGCGGGGAGGGCCGGGGCAGGGTCCACGCGGGGTGGGGCCTATATCTCGCTACACCTGGATAGGCCTTCTGACCGTCGCCGTCCTGCTGGGGACGGCCCTGAGTTGCAAGCAGGTGAAAGAAGTCGCCATGCCGGGTCCCGACAGTGACGCAACGGCACTCTATGTCCTGAAGATCCTGAACATCCAGCCCGACGACATCGACATGAATACCGAGGGTACGGCCTCGGCGACCGTCTTCGCTCGCCTGACCGACGCCCGGGGAACCCCCCTGGGGGGTCAGGTCCTCTTCTTTGAAGTCCTCGACGTCACGGGCGTCCCCTTCCGGGCCTCGGCTCAAATTCAGGAGACGGAAGACCGGAAAGTCGAGCGATTCGCTTGCAACTCCGCCGGAACGGCCTGTGTCGGGCCCATTGACTGTGGCAGTCCCTTAGAACCCCCGCCTTGCGGATTCGTCCGAATTCGGGAGTCGATTCAGCAACAAACGAAGGATTGCGTCGGCACTGAAGCCGGGATCCTGCCGGGGGCCATCTTCGGGGACTTGCGTTTTCGCTATCGGACGACCGACGGGGATGGTCGCGCCCAAACCGAGTTCACGTCCGCCCGAGTTAAGAAATTCATGGACCTGGCTTCGGAGGTCTTAGTGGTCCCGGCCCAGCGATGCCTGGGCGTCAATCCTGAGAGTTCTACGGAAATTCGGAGAGAGACAGAAGACCAAGATATTGATCCCCCTGGTGCCTGCGGTCCCTTTCCGGCTCCCTGTAAGGTCCGGACCATCACGACGACCGTCACCCAACGGGCCGCGATTTCTCCGATCAGTGTTGGATTACTCCAGAGTTCCTTTCTCCTCCCCATCCGGGTCCGATGGAACGACCCCCAGTACAACCTGCAGGTCTTCGACGTCCGTCCCCTGGAGGTCCATATCCCGCAGTTCTGGCACGACTAAGGGTGTGACGGGGTGACGAGTAACGAGTGACGAGTGACGGATAACGGGTGAGGGGATTTCCCCGATCCCTAAGACGAAAGGGTGGGATTTTTGCTTCTATCTGAGCTCCGCCCGTGAGGGCGGGGTCTTGGATCCCAGCCCCATCCGCCAGAGTGGGGTTGGCACTATGCCTTTCGAGGAACGGGGACGGGAAACCACCATGCAGGACCCGGAGACTCTCCATCGGCGGTATCTGCTGGACCCCCGGCCGATGCACCTCATCCGCTGGTTGGAGGCCCTCCTCCAGGCGAACCGCTTCGAGGATGTCGTTCGGGCCGCCGAAACCGAGACGGCCCGCTGGCCGGACTATGCCCCCTTGCGGATCGTCCTCGCCCGGGCTTACATGGGCTTAGGCCGGTGGGACCTCGCCCGTCAGCACCTCGAAGAGGTCCTCCGTCAGGACGCCGCCCATCTCCGGGCCTGGGAGGCCCTCGTCGAGACCTATGCCGCCTTGGGCCAATGGGACGACGTGGCGACGTGCCTGGAAAATCTGGAAATGTTGGGCGGGGAGCCGGAGAAACTGCGCCTGTGGAGGCAACGTCTGGCGGAGCACCGGCCTTTGACGTCGGCGCCCCCAGAGGTTCCCCCTCCCGCGCCTCCCCGGCCGGTCGAAGAAGTCGAGGCCCCGAGCCCCTCGCCGCCTATGGTACCCGTAGCGGGGGAGGAAGTCCCCGCTCATCCCCCTTCTCCTGAATCGTTGCCGGAACCCCTGCCCGCATTCCCCACCGCTCAGGACGTGGTCCACCCGTCTCCCTCGCCGCGTGGTATCCGACCGACGGGATGGGTCTTGGCCGGGGCCGGATGGCCGACGTGGGCCGACGCTTGGGCCGCCGCCCAGCCGGCCGGTCCCTTTTTCCGACGCCAGCGCCCGCGGATTCGGGAGGTTTCCCCAGAAGACCCCGGATGGTATAATCTGGCCGTCTACTGGAGCCATCTCTCACCGAAGGGTGAGGGCGACGAGGCGTAGGGTCTCAGGCCCCAGCTCAAGGGACTCCAGGCCATCGAAATCCCTGGCCGGAGACGATGGGCCACGGAACGGCTGAGTGTGCCGAAGCGGACCGGACGTCGTCCGAAGGCGGCGGAACTGCTTCGCCGGGACCCCGTACTGCGGGAGATCGTGGTCGCCCTCCGTCGCTACGGGGCAGAGCTCATCGTGCTGTTCGGCTCTCGAGCTCGCGGGGAGGCCGGCCGTTGGAGCGACTACGACGTGGTCGTCGTCCGGCGGACGGAGCGGCGGTTTCTGGACCGCCTTCGGGAGGTCGACCGCGCCCTCGCCGCCGTCCGCGAACCGGTCGACGTCTTCGTTTACACGCCGGAGGAGTTTCGGGACATGCAGGAACGGGCCCTGGGGGTCATTCTGCGAAGCGAGGGCGTCGTCTTGTATCGGCGGAGACGTCGGTCGTGAAGGCGCGGCCGAAAACCGACTCGGCGGAGGCCGTCGTCGGGACGGTGCGGAGTTATTTGGAAGGCCGAGGCCTTCTCAAACCCACCGGCGGACCGCCGGGTCGATGAAGGCCCGGAAGGCTAAGCCGTTGGACGAAGGCCAGGAGCGTAAGAGCCCGGTGGATTTCGACCCCATCGCCCACCGGGTCTTCGAAAATCCTTCCTCCAGCGCCTGAGGAACCCCGGATGGAAGGCATGATTCAGGGAGTGTCGTATGAGGACTTCATCATGCTCATCGAATCTCACCGGCGGCTCCCGACCGCGGGCCTCCTGCCCCCGGAAGAGGGCCTGCGGGACGTGCGGGTCCATGCCCGGCTCGGGGCCCGCGCCGCTCCGGCCGGCGAGGAGACATATCCCATCGAGTGCTACATCGTGACCGAATACGAGCCCCTCATCGATCAGTCCAAGACCTTCGTGATCCTCCGCACGGACGCCGACAATTACGAGGGCCTCGTTCGCGAAAGTCGCCGACTCCAACTCTGGCTCCGGGCCCAGGGCTGGCCGACCCTGTTCCGCATCGACCCCCGGTACGGCCTCGTCTACGGAAGCCATCGGGAACCCGTCGTCCCTACGGCGGCGCCCGATTTTCCCTATATCCTGACCGTCCAAGTCGTGACCGACGACCCGGGCCACCCGGAACTGGCCCTCCAGGGCTACGTCGAATCGGCCTTCCGGGCCCGATTTGCCGAGCTCTTTGAAAAGTACAACCGGACGAAGCCCCAGACCTTTCGCCTCCTGGGGCTCGACCTGGGCCGCCTCTTCCGGCGAGGCCCCGAGCCGAAGGCCCGACCCGTCATCCCCCTGTCCTACGACCTGATCGACCGCCTTCTCCGCAATCTGGTCGAGCGCCACCGCTGGCTCGACCTGGACCTCTCCCTGATTTACACCAACGTCACCGAGGCAGACTTCCGAGCCGTACCGGTACCTCCGGAGGCCATCGTCCTCTCGTCGGACCGGCCCCTTCGGTTCTTCCACTCCATCGAGGAACTCACGCGGCGACCGGTGGCGTAGTCAGGTATCGGGTGCCATGGGTTCGGTACCGAATGCCCTGGGAGGAGTAGACGGAATATGGAGACCCTCAAGGACCGGACGTTCTGTACTGAACGCCGGATGCCGGAAGCCAATAGCCGAGGAGCGGGCAACGGCGCATTCCTGGCCGTCGTCCTGCTTATCCTGATCCTGGCCTGCTGGCTGGATCGGGCCGTCGGGCCGACCCGTCCATCCCGGATGTGGAGCCTCGACCCTATACACCGAGCACCCGATACCGGTTCTCGACCCTCGATTTCCACCGGACGGACGCCAAATGCCGAGGACCCAGGACCGACCCCCGATCTCCATTCCGTCATCGTCGACCGCTTGATCCGCCAGCCGGCACCGGCCGGGTGTGCACCGAGCCCGTTTTATGAGTTGGTCGAGCCCTATGCCCGTCTTCACGGCCTCGACGGGCGTCTGGTGGCGGCCCTCATAGAAGCCGAGTCGGGCTTTGACCCGGAAGCCCTCTCGGAGAAGGGGGCCGTCGGTTTGATGCAACTTCTGCCCTCGACGGCCGCCGACCTGGGGGTCACGGACCCGTGGGACCCCGTCCAGAATGTGGCGGCCGGCATCCGTTACCTTAAGGTCCTGCTGGACCGATACGGCGGGAACGTGGGGAAAGCCCTGGCGGCTTACAACACGGGACTGGATCGGGTCGACCGGTCGGAGGCCGGGGCTTGGCCGGCCGAGACGCGCCAGTTTGTCCAACGGGTCTTACGGGCCTACGACCGCTTCCACAAGGCCTGTCCATCGACAGTAGGGCAATAGGGCAATACGGCAATAGGGCAGTCGGGCAGTAAGGCAATACGGCAGTACGGAGGGGTGACGGGGTGATGGAGTAACGGAGCGACGAGTAACGGGTAATGAATCTGGGAGTTACGCAGTTGAAACGGAATCGGCTCCGAGCCATGCGTGTGCCAGGTACAAGTGACGGGTAACGAGTGACAAGGGACGAGTAATGGGTAATAATTTATTGCCGAATTGCCGTACT
>Ga0079997_115527_pt1 | contig 30540 bp, 30 predicted proteins | sample PerSpoCPS_CMetaG_FD_69200 | JGI IMG/M metagenome (GOLD analysis project Ga0079997, IMG submission 69200) | Archaeal communities from Yellowstone National Park, Wyoming, USA - Perpetual Spouter C (PS_C) MetaG (SPADES assembly) (version 2) | ecosystem: Environmental > Aquatic > Thermal springs >... | reverse complement strand
CAGATCTCGCTCCCGGACTCGGCCAGGCAGCCTGTTTGGCCTTGGCGAGCTGGTGGCTCCAGTGGGAAACTCTCCCCGACCGCATCCGTCGCCATCGCCTCGACGACCTCGGCCTCTTCCTGTCCTATCGACCCTGGTCGTCGAGCGAAGCGGCTGAGCGGTATCGTCGGGTCGCCGCGCGATGGGGTGTCCGGTTCGAGCTGGATGACCGGGGATTACCATTCGTCATCGCCAGGGGATGGCGAATGGATTACGAGCAAGAGCTGATGCCACAGGAGAAGACGGCCAACGTGTAGTGGACGTTGTGTGTCAACTCGAGGGACCAGGGTACCGACCCCCCTGGTCCCTCGACCGTCTCTACGCCTCGGTCAATTCGGAAACCAGCTCGTCGTCCACCGTCTCGGTGGGTGCCTCGAAGAGCGACCAGAGCGAGTTCAGGATGTCGGCCTCGAGCGCAAAGAGCACTCGACCTCGCTCGAAAGCCAACAAGCACTCCCGCACCAGGCTCTGGTCACCCCTTAGCCAGGCATCGCCGGCGACGCCGAAGAGCCAGAAATCGGCGTAACCGCACCCCCGAAAGTGCTCCTGCGCCAAGAAGAACAACCGCACGACGTACTCTGCCGGTAGCTCCGACAACCGCATACGACCCCCTGTCTCGCTCGTCTTCCGACCAGGCTGGCTGGAGCAGGCTAGGGAGGACCCCGTGCACGCATACCGGTCACCCTCCCTCGTCGATGAGGCGGATGTCGTCCATCGTTGACCCCTCTCAACGACTCAGCACTCGCTCGACGGCCATGGCGACCGTCCGGCTGCCGCCGAGCGCATGCGAGTAGACGGCGAGCGTGACGTGCGGCGTCGAGTGACCGAGCCTGGCGCTGACGTCAGCGACCGGCACACCGCCGGCGAGTGCGAGCGAGGCATGAGCGTGCCGCAGCATGTGGAAATGCAACCGTGCGACACCTGCTCTGCGACAGAGCCGACCGAGTACGGTGCTCACGTACTTCGGCGTGAGCGGTTGACCGCTCGGCCAGCGGGGGAAGACGAGGTCGTTCCCCCACGCCGGTCCGGCCTGGTCACGCCACCGAGTGACCTGCTCGAGCTGGCGACGCAGCGCTTCGACGGCGAGCTCGCCGAGGACGATTGTCCGGAGACCAGCCGCCGTCTTCGGCGGTGTCTCCGTCCAGCGACCACCGACCCACTGACCAGCTCGTTGCACGCGGACGAGACCCGCACCCCAGTCGATATCCCCCCACCGCAGCGAGGCGACCTCGCCGAGCCGCAGTCCGGTGCAGAGCACGAAGAGCACGAGCGGCGCACCAGGGTCGGGGCTGGTGCGACAGTGCTCGGCGAGGTGAGCGAGCGCGTCACGGCCGGGGAGTTAGATGCGACGAGGACGGTGGTGCGGCGGCACGACCAGCTCGGCGGGGGTCTGTGGCAACCAGCGCCAGCGGACGGCACACACCCCGGCACGTCGGATGATGGAGAAGACCAAGGACGCCATGCGACCACTGAAGCTGTCGAAGAACCGCTGCCAACGCAGCGGCGACATCGCACTCAACCGCACCCGGCCGATGCGGGGGAGGATGAGTGTGTCCAGTAGCTTGCGGTAGTCGTGCGCCGTCCGGGGACGCCAGCGGGACCGCTCGGCCTCGCACCACGCCTCGAGCCACTGCGCCACCGTCAGCCGTCCGGGGGCCGGTGGCTGGCCGAGCAGGAGCTGTCGCTCGAGCTCCTCGAGCTTCGACCGGACCTCGGCTTCGCTTCTCCCATAGACACAATGACGACGACCGTCAATCGTCAGCTTGGCAACGTAACGGCCGTCCTTCCGCCGCGTGACAGCGACCATGCGATACCCCCTTCCTTCCCCGTCGACGAGCGACCCCGGGTCGGGTGGGGTCAAAGTGGGGTCAGAATGAGCGTTCGGGGGTTGGCCGCTAGCTCAACTGGTAGAGCAGCTGACTCTTAATCAGCGGGTTGGGGGTTCGAGTCCCTCGCGGCCTACCACAGAAAACTGCTCGGAGACGCGAACTCGAAAGACCGGTCGGGAAGCAATATCCGGCCGGTCTCGCATTTTGACCGCCGTTTCGGCCACAGTCAGTCGCAAGATATTCGCTCGAGCACTAGCGTCGGCCATCGTCGAGGCGCTGCTGCCGTCTCCTCCGGTAACCGGCAGACGCACTGTAGGACAAATGACCGAGATTGGCATCCGAGAAGAATTTGGGTAACACCCTCGATACGACACCAGACCGATGAGGCAGCCAGGATTGCGTATCCGGACGCGCGGCACCGTGAACGAGGCTCGTCGCTACCCGGTGCGGACGGATCGCTCGCACAGCCACGACTCTGCTCCCATCACCGGCAAGGTTTGGATCCCAGCCCCGTCACCTGCCACCAGCACCAGACCAGCGCAGAGTTTGCTCGATCCGACCGCCGGGAGTGCTGGCTCCGCTATCATTCTCCTGTCGGGCCAGGCCCGATAAGCGAACGGGGAAAGGATGTCACCGTGTATTCCCGTCGTTCTCTTCTGACCGGTTTTCTCCTGGCACCACTGCTCGCTGCCTGCGGGCGGTCACCAGCCAAGGACCGCCACGACCAACTCATCGCCTGGCCGGCCCAAGATCGTTGGCCCGCGATTTTCTACCAAGCCTCTCCCGAGGCGCAGGAGGCGTACCGCTACGCCGTGACCCACCCAGAGATCCTTCAGTATTTCCCCTGTTACTGCGGGTGCGTGGAATGGGGGCACCGCTCGGTCCTCGACTGCTCCGTCCGCGAATTCCGTGCCGACGGATCCGTCGTGCTCGACAGCATGACCTTCGGTTGAGGAATCTGCATCGACATCACGCGTGACGTGATGCGGCTCACGGCAGAAGGACACTCGCTCCGCACGATCCGTCAGTACGTCGAGGCAACCTATAGTAGCCTCGGCCCGGGCACGAACACACCATGGCCGCCGGAGTGAGTCCGTCAGGCAGGCGACTCCGCACAGTACGCCAACCCGAGTAACCCCGGTCCGGTGTGGATGGCCATCGCCGCTGTGAAGGGGGTGACGAACGATTCCACGACCTGGAATCGCTCCTCGATCGTCTCCCGTAGTTCCGCTGCTTCCTCGGCCGCTCCCGCGTGCAGCACCCCCACGTGCACCGGCCGTTCACCCACGTCCCGCTCCATGCGACGCAGCATCGCCTCGATCGCTCGTCGGCGCGTCCTGACCCGCTCCAGTGAGACGATCTTCCCATCCCGCAGCGTCAAAATGGGCTTGACCTGCAGCATATCGACTGCCAGCTGGGCGAGCCACGGCGCTCGCCCGCTCCGCACGAGATAGGTAACGGTGTCCAGCACAGCGAAAAACCGCACCTGTGACCGGAGTTCTTCGACCCGGCGCACGATCGTCTCCAAATCCGCCCCCTGCTCAGCCAAGCGTGCTGCCGCGAGAACGAGAAAACCTTCCGCCATGGTCGCTACTCGGCTATCGACGACGCGGATCGGAATCCGCTCGATCAGTCGAGCTGCCGCCGCCGCAGCCTGTACCACACCAGTCACGCCGGAGGAGACGTGAATCGACACGATCCCCGTCGCGATGCGCGACAGCTCCTCGTACGTGTCGAGGAACTCACCCACGGCCGGCTGCGCCGTCGTGAGCACTTCTCCCGCTTCCAGCCACGCGAATGCCTCCTCGGGCGTCACATCGATGCCATCGCGATAGACTCGCTCGCCGCGAACGATGCGCACCGGCACCACACGGATGTGGTAGCGCTCGACGAGTTCGAGGGGTAAGCACGCGATGCTGTCAGTCACGACCGCGAGCACGGTAGGTCAACCCTCCATCGCGGGAGGCCACCGCTCCTCATCGCGATCCAACCAGAATCGCCGCCAGAGAACGGTCTGCCGAGCAACCGGATCACGCGGAAGTCGCCGCCGGTTCGCTTCCAGCCGCTTGACGATCGTGATCGCGAGCATACCGAGACTGCCCCGCAATGCCGCGTCGGATCCACCGAGCGCGATGATCACGCCCGGTAACGAGAGGAGCCCGAGCAACGCGACTACCGGAGTGCGCCGCACGAGCCTTCCGATCGCCAACGCGGCGAGCACGACGAAGACCCCCATGGGGAAGACGACGAGCAGGAATCCGAGAAACGGACTGATCCCGCGCCCACCGCGAAAGCCGAGCCACAGTGACCAGTTGTGACCGACGACGGCTGCCAAACCACACGCCATAGCCAGCTCCGCACTGGCTCCGACCTGTAAGGGCAGTACGGTCGCGAGGTACCCCTTCAAGACGTCGATCAGACCGACCGGAACCACCGCCCAGCGCGCGACCAGATAGTAGACTCCCGAGCCACTGATCGTCGGCGAGCGCTCCCGCAGATCGACTCCCGCGAGGAGCTGGGCAGCGATCTGAGCGGTCGGTACGGAGCCGAGGAGATATCCGGCGAGCAGCAGAAGCACGCTCTCCATGTTGGCACTCCTATTGTCTATGAGTATAGAAACAGAGCGCTCGCTTGCTACAATCGACCCGAACGGGGCGAGTACGAGGCAACAGGGCGGAGCGATGGATCACCCGTTCGCCGAGCACGTGACGCGAGAATCCGAAGTCGCTCGACAGCGTTGGGACGGCTGCACCTTCGTGGCCGCACTCGAGGCCGCCGTCCTCGCTCTCGGCGAGCACGCCGCGAGTCTCGACGCCTTGAACGTGTTCCCGGTCGCCGACCGGGACACCGGCACCAATCTCTTTTTGACCGCGCAGGCAGCTTTGCGGGCCGCCCGCGCGGCGAGCGACACGAGCCTGACTGTGGTGACGCGTTCTGCAGCCCATGCTGCACTACGCGCCGCACATGGCAACTCCGGCGTGATCCTCAGCCAGTTTTTCCGCGCCTGGGCCGAGATCGCTGCCCAACGCGAGTACCTCGATGCAGCAGCCATGGCAGCCGGCTTCGCCCGAGCCGACACGCTGGCTCGGCAGGCACTTTTAGAGCCAGTCGAAGGCACGATGATCACCGTGCTCCGCGCGGCTGCGGCAGCTGCCCAGGAGGCGGAAGCCGCTGGTCTCCCGCTCGCCGAAATCTTGGCGCGCGTCCGCGACGCCGCTCTCGCCACGGTCGCTCGGACCCCAGAACTCTTGCCGATTCTGCGCCAGCAAGGTGTCGTCGATGCAGGTGCACAAGGGCTTGCCGTCCTCCTCGATGCTTGGGCTGCTGCCGCTCGCGGGGAACGGCCCACACTCGCGCCGCTGAGGACGACACCGCCACCGACCCACTCAGGTGCTGGCGACCCGGTCGGGTACTGTTTCAACGCGCTGCTTCGTGTTCTGAGCGATCGACGCGAAGAGCTCCTCCGAACGCTCGCGCCGTACGGCGAGTCGATCGAAATCGTCGGTGATGACGCGCTGCTGCGTGTGCATCTCCATACCCAGCAGCCGGATCTGGTCATCGCGTGTCTCCGTGCGTACGGCAGACTCGATTCGCTGGCCGTAGAACCGCTCTCTGCAGATGGACAGGAGACGATCCTCACGGAAGCACGTGGATCCGCTCTGCTCGTCTTGTCTCCTGCGCCCACGATCCGGGCATGGGCTCGTCGCTCAGGAGCGCTCGCTCTCGCTCCGAGTCCGACGCTCACCGAACCCGAGCGGTTGGCTGCTCGACTCGCTACGCTGCCGGTCGATCGTCTCCTCGTGCTTCCTGCGCGGCAGGAAGACGCAGCGCTGGTTCGAGAGGCAGCCCGTCAGCTGAAACAGCCGACGCTCGTCGTTCTCCCAGCGCACTCGCTCGCTGCTCAGTTGACCGCCCTCCTCGTCTACGAGCCAGGTCAGGGGGATCGCGCTGAAGAAAAACTGGCCGATCTTCTGACACGTCTACGGACAGTCGAGATCGACCAGGACGGTACGTCCGCGACACCACGCTGGATCGGTCGCAGCGGTCCGTGGCACGCAATGTATGCAACGCTGGAGGAAGCACTCCGCGCGGGACTCGCGCACCTCCATGCCCAGGAGGCTGAACTCTGCACTCTGGTCATCGGCGAAGCGATCGGTGAGGTCGCAGGACTCCACCGAGCCATCCGTGCCCACTGGCCGCACCTCCAGATCGACTTCTTCTGGGGACACCAGCCGGCACCAGCACTCTCCATCGCGCTCGAGTGATTCCCCGAACAGGAACCTAACAACGCTGTCGCGGAGCGCATGTTCGCCATGCCCGCAATCGCCTTCTCGCCCACGCGTCAGTGCCCTGCAGGCATGCTGGCCTGAATGACAATGTCACCGGACTTTCCGTGGAGCAGCGCCTGCTCCAGGGGAACACCATATGGCCACCGCATGCCGCCTCCTCCAGGCACACTGCTAACTGTCTTGCATGGGAAAAACGACCCACGACGCCTCATCTTGACAGCTGCTGAGGTAATGATTAGACTGTGAGCGATCTTGTCATCTATCCCAGTGATGAACAGGGGGTTACCGGGGCGTCTCATCGCGGATGAAGGGAGCGAGAGGCAACAATGGTCTCGACAGCCGCGCCACGCGTCGCTGTCCGGCGTCGAGCTCAGCGCCGTGTCGTCTGGGAATTTTGGTTACTCCTTCCCGCAACTGTTTACATTTTCTTGCTGATTGGCTTTCCCCTTCTGCTATCGCTGTATTACAGTGTTAGTCATATCTCTGTGGGACGTCGTGACTATTCGTTTGCCGGATTGGCAAATTTCCGTGCCATCCTAGCCGATGAGGTCTTCCGCACTGCCCTCCGCAACACGATCGTCATTACCATCGTGGTGCTCCTTGCTGTTCTCGTCCTCTCGACGATTCTCGCGACGGCCTTGGCCGAGCGCTTCCCTGGAAAACCGATCGTCCGTTATCTCTTGCTCTTACCGTGGGCCTCGCCGATCGTCATGAGCACGATCGCTTGGAAGTGGATCTTCGATTCTCAGTATTCGGTCATCAATTGGGTTGCTCGTCGCCTTCATGTGATCGGCCCATATGAATTCCCGCAGTGGCTCGGCATTCCGAGTCTCGCCCTCATCTCGATCATCATCGTTCAGGTCTGGCGTATTTTGCCGTTTGCAACCATCATCACGTTGGCTGGAACCGGTGCAGTTCCGCGCGAGTTGATCGAGGCCGCACTCGTCGATGGGGCCGGTTTTTTCACCCGCCTCTTCCGAATCACCCTTCCCCTCATGCGCCCGATCCTCGGTGTGGCGATCCTCTTCACTGCGCTCTTCACGTTCACCGACATGGCGGTCGTCTGGATCTTGACACGGGGCGGGCCGTACAACACGAGTCATGTTCTGGCGAGCTGGGCTTTCCAAGTCGGCATCGTCGCTGGCGACCTAGCCCAGGGTGCTGCGATCGCACTCTTCATGCTGCCGGTGCTCGCCATCATCGCAATCTGGGTTCTCCGCCTGTCCCATCGGGAGGTAACCGCGTGACTGCTGGATCGAGCCTGCGTCACTTTGCCCTTCGTCTTATTCTGATTGCTGTCCTTGCTGTGTTCCTCGCACAAGCTCTCTTCCCCTTCGTTTGGATGGCCATTACTGCTTTCAAGCGAGACAGTGATCTCTATAATCCTACAAATAACCCTTTTCTGTTCAATGAGCCACCCACACTCGAACATTTCCGGTTACTCTTTCGAGAAACGAAGTTCCCGCGTTGGATCGTCAATAGTGCATGGGTCGGGCTCGCGACAGTGCTCATCACGCTCTGCTTAGCACTTCCAGCCGGATATGCATTGGCCCGGCTGCGCGGCCGCTTCGGACAACATCTGGCCATCGCAGTTTTTCTGACCTACCTCATCCCACCGACTTTGCTCTTTATTCCGCTTTCCCAGATCGTCAGTACCCTCGGCCTTCAAGACAGGACCTGGTCACTCGTCGTAACTTACCCGAGCCTCGCTGTCCCCTTCGTGTCCTGGCTCCTCATGGGGTTCTTTCGCTCGCTTCCCACCGAACTCGAGGAAGCAGCGCTCGTCGACGGAGCGACCCGTTTCATCGCCTTCTGGCGGATCCTTCTCCCGCTCGCTGTACCCGGCATTCTGACCGCAGTAATCTTTACGTTTACCCTGGCTGTTAACGAGTTCATTTACGCACTGACGTTCGTCTCCATCTCTGATCTCAAGACGGTCAGCGTCGGAGTCCCGACGGATCTCATCCGTGGGGACGTCTTTTTCTGGGGCGCAATCATGGCCTCGACGCTCGTCGTCAGTCTCCCTGTGGCGTTGTTGTATAACGCATTCCTCGATCGCTTCGTCCAAGGTCTGACTGCTGGCGCACTGCGGTGAGTTTGGGAGGAATTACTCCAGGATCGGCAGCGAGTCCGGTAGTCACAGGAAGTGAGGAGGTTGGAGCGATGCGTCGCTTTACACGCCGTCACCTGTTCGTCCTACTCGGCAGCACCACAGCAGCCGGCCTGCTCGCGAGCTGTGCTGGCGGTCAAGCGACTCCCACCCCAGCACCAGCCGGTGGGCAAGCATCACCGACAACCGCTGCAGCCGCCAGCCCGACTCCCATCAGCCAGGCGAGTCCAACGGCTCCTCGCCCCACTCCGACCGTCGCGGCAACACCTACACGCTCGGGGCCGGTCACGCTCAAGATTCTCCAATGGAGCCACTTCGTTCCTGATTACGACAAGTGGTTCGATCGGTGGGTGCAGGAATGGGGAGCCAAGAATAACGTTCAGGTTGTTTCTGATCATATCAACTACGCCGATATTCCTGCACGCGCTGCAGCAGAAGTTTCCGCTCGCAGCGGACATGATCTCTTCGCTTTCGGGTTTCCACCTTCCCAGTACGAAACTGAGGTCGTCCCGCTCAACGATCTGATTGCCGATTTGAAGAAGGAGTACGGTGACTATTACCCACTTCTCGAGCGATCGTGCTATAACCCGAAAACCGACGTTTGGTACAGCTTCATGGATTTCTGGGCTGCCGACCCGATTCTCTACCGCAAAGACTTGTTCGATCAGGTCGGGAAGAAGCCGGATACCTGGCAGGATATTTTGGAGGCGGGTCGTCAACTCAAGCAAATGGGTAATCCGATCGGCATCGGCTTCTCACCGGAAATCGATACTGGCATGGCGATGCGGACCATCATGTGGGGCTTCGGTACATCTATCCAGGATGCCAACGGGCAGATTGTCATCAACAAGCCGGAAACGTTGGAAGCACTCGACTTCGCTCGTCGCCTATTCCAGGAAGCGGAGACAGAGGAGGTCCTAGCCTGGGATGCCGCATCCAACAACCGCTTGCTCGTCTCTGGACGCGGCGCCCTTATCTTGAACGCCATCTCCGCCGCCCGAACTGCCGAAGCGACATACCCCGATCTGGCTCCAAAGATCGCCATCGCTCAGACGGCTGCTGGCCCACGCGACCGGAAAGGTAGCGCACACTGGTACAACTGCTTCGTCATTTGGAAGTTCTCGCCGAATGTCGATGTAGCGAAGCAGTTCCTCAAGGACCTCGTCGCCGCCTACAAAGACGCGTTCACAGCATCGAAGTTCTATAACATCCCTACTTTTCCGAAGGCCGTACCAGATTGGCAACAGCAAGTCAAAAACGATCCGAAGGCCAATCCGCCCGATAAGTACGCGGTGCTCGCCACAGCCCCGGATTGGACAGTCAACGTCGGGTGGCCGGGCTACATGAATGCGGCCGAGGCCGAGATCTTCGATCGATGGATCATCAACGATATGTTTACCAAGGTCGCCACGGGGAAGGCATCTGCTCAGGATGCCCTGGCAGAAGCAGAACGCCAAATCCAGGACATCTTCAAGAAGTGGAAAGATCGCGGCTTGGTCTGAGGAGACCGAAGCACCCGGCAAGCAGTGATGACCGGCGGCTCGCCGGTCATCACTGCTTTCGTATCGGCTCCACCTTAAATGATCAGGAGAGAGAAACGCCGGAAACCGGCCTTCTCACGCGAGAACGCTGAGCGTGCGAAGTTGACGGTATCCTGCCCCATTCTGTGCGGATCGTACGGTCAAGAGTTTCGTTCCCTCAGCACAAAACGCAACCGCCCACACACGCTCTACAAGCGTTCACCCGATCATGACGATGGACTGTTCGACGAACGAAATAACCTGATCGGTCAACTATGCGCTAGAAACCGAAACTTTTATGAAATCGGTTCGGCCACCACCACGAGGTACGCTCTCAAGCCATCAAGGGATCGCTCAACGACCAGCCAACCTAGAGAGCGTGTCGTAGCATGCTATGATCCTGCACTGCCAGTTGTCTCGACTCGGTTCCTTTCGCGCAACCAGCGTAGGAAGAGCAGCCAGGCCAGTTCGCGTTGGTCGAACTGCGGAAGCAGCTCCGGAGACACCGGCGTTTCCAGCACAGCCCGACGCGGCAATCGCTCGACCAGCGCGTTTGCCACCAGATCGGTCCGCTCACCCAGTCGTGCCCGCGGAATCAGCACGGATGCTCCCCCATCAGCCAAGAGGACGATCCCTTCCCGGCTTTCCGCCCAGCCGATGACCGGCACGCCCCGGCGCCAGAGCGCAGCGATCAGTTCGGAGAGACCAGTTGTGCGCACGCTTGGACGCGTCTCCATCACTCATGCTCCCTCGATCAGGAGCATCGGCAATCCTCGAAGGAGGGAATGTAGCACATTTGTCCCAAAGCATGTCGCCATCGGTCTCGACGCTGTCATCGAAGCCGGCCGCCTGTCGCCCGCAGCGGAAGTAGAAGCACGGTAGCGCAGCACTGCACCTGCGTGACGGCAGACTGAGCATCACCGGGAGAGCTATCCGCAAAGAAAGTGGTCAGCTCGCCTGGCTGCCCCCTGGCCACGCGGCACGCCACGCGCGACAACTGCAACGCCCGCAATCCGGGCGATGGGCAAGGCGACGAGCTCGTGAAACCTGTCGAGGTCGGAGCGTTCGCTCGAGCACCTCGTACATTGGGGCCCACCCAGCGCCCTCGATCCTCGCTCATCTGACCCTTGCTCTCGCCTTCCGACCCCTGAGGGTGGAGCAACCGCTCGGTTCACTCCACGAGTTCGTTCGGGAACTCGAGCGAGCGCCGCATTACCGCTACTCATCGATCCATTGCATCGAGACTCTCTCGCATCCATTGAAGGCTCGGCTGCGAGACCACGACAAGCCGGAGCGGTCGAGGTCGCAAACGAGGCGGCCCACCGGAGAGCACGCCTCGCTCCACCATCCGCGCACACCTTCTCTCGGCAACGCGTACCGACGGCAGCTCGGGAGCGTTGCCCGCCACCCCGCATCCGACCCCCCGCGGGGACGAGACGAGCGGCCAACACGCCGCTCGTTCTCGAGCCATCACCTCGTGTCGGCTATGGAAAGCGACGACGCGCGCGCAGCCACGCCCTCGTTCCGCAATATGGTCAGTCAACGCTCATGTCGTACGCTGCCTTCTGGAGCACTGATGCAGGACCATCGCTCCCTTCGCAGCGCATCGCACAGGCTGGAACCCCGCTCGCTGGGGGCACCCGCTGCAGGACACCGCTCCAGCACGCTCCTCTGCTGGAAGAGCAGGAACTCCATCGCCGCGCGTCGCACGCGGCACGCTCACCGACCGTCCATCCCACGCTGCGGTCTCACCGGTCCACGACCGGGAGTGCCAGACCAGCGGCTCCTGGTCGCGACCCCACCGCGTCCGGATAGTACCGGTGCAACAAAGCGAGTCCGATCGCTGCTCGGCGGACTCGCTCCCGCCCCAATTGGACAGCTAGCTCCTCGAGATGTCGCCCTGACGGATAGATGTTCGGGGCGTTGCGGAGCCCGAACTTGAGATAGACGGGCGCGCACACGCGGACGATCTCCGCGATCTCGTAGTGGCGAACGAACCCTCCTACGTCGTCCGGCACCTCCACATAGATGTCGAGAGGCACATCGACCGCGGCTCGGATCGCGGCGAGCTGCGCCAAGCTGAGATCGGTCACGACGTTGTACGTGTCCGCTCCTAAGCGGACCAGCAACGCGACCGAGGCCGGATTGGCTGCCCCCATGAGCACGCTGACCTTGAACTGCATATCGCGCGGTAATTCGCCGGCCCGCCGCATCTCGCTTGCCACCCAGAGCGCTCCCTCGTCAGCGAGCAGGACGCTCCGGATACCCAAGTCTGCTGCCCGCCGCACGTCCTCCAGGCAATGCACCAATTGTTCCTGGCCACGCAGCTTGGCACTCACCAGCGCCCCGGCCGGCGTACGGGCCATCGCACCGATATCCCACCCCGCACTCGGTCGCGCGAAGAGGCTCACCTCCATGCCCTCGGCTGCTGCCAATGCCGCCATCTCGCGGATCTCCTCGTCGGTCAGCAGCATCACGCCGCTTCCCTGCGAGATTCGGTGGACGACGATACCGTGCCGCTTGGCTTCCTCGATCACGGCGGCGAGAACACGCGGTCCCTCGGTACTCGGAATCTCGATCCGAAACTGCGCCCCGTCGGGAAAGCGCTTGGTGCTGGTCGGCAGATCATGGAGATCACCCCGTGGCAAGCCCAGCCGCTCGAGAAACGCTCGTGTCCGCTCCACCCGACACTCCCCCGTTTCGACTCAGCGGCGGGCCCGTCGCACTCGCATCCGCCGCCGCTTCTGCATGATGTCCAGCGCCACCGCGAGGATGATCACGGTACCAGTCACGGCCTGCTGCGCATAGGTACTCACGCCGAGCAGAACCATGCCGTTTTCCAGCACTCCCATGATGGCCGCACCGAGAACAGCGCCTAGCACTGTACCCTCACCGCCCATGAGACTCGTGCCACCGATGATCGAGGCGGCGATCACGGGGAGCTCGAAACCGAGCCCAGCGGAAGGCTGCGCTGAGACGAGCCGCGCGACAAGGATCAGCCCAGCCAGCGCAGCCAACGTCGAGCACAAGACATAGACCAGCAACTTCACGCGCTCGACTGGAATACCGGCCAAGCGGGCCGCTTCCGAATTTCCCCCAACCGCATAAATGTAGCGGCCGTAAGTCGTGAAGCCGAGAAAGATCGTCCCCAGAATCGTCAGAACGATCATGATGATGACCGGCACCGGGACGATCCACACATAGCCTTGCCCGAGCCAGATGAACGCCCGGTAGTCATACGGCACGGTCACCGGATACCCTTTGGTGAGCACATAGACGAGCCCGCGCCCGATGCTCAACGTCCCGAGCGTCGCGATGAAAGGAGGCAGACCGACTCGGGTAATGAGCAGTCCGTTGACCAGTCCCACCATGGCCCCGACACCGAGACCAGCCAGCATCGCCAGCGGCAATGGAACCCCACGCTCCAGGAGCATCCCGGTCGAAAGACCAGCCAGTGCGAGTACTGAGCCGACCGAAAGGTCGATCCCACCCGTCAGGATGACCATTGTCTGGCCGATCGCCACGATGGCCGTCAGCGAGAAAGCTCGTGCCACACCGAACAAGTTGCCAGTGGTCAAGAAGGCATCGGTCGTGATCGAAAGAAAGAGACCGAGCACCAGCAGCGCGACCAGGATGTTGAACTCCCGGAAACTGGTGAGCCGTTGCAGGAGCCGCCGCCCGGCTGCACCGGTCATTGCCTGATCCGTACGGCGCTCCGTCACCGGAATCGATTCGCTCAGGATCCGCTCCTGCTGCGGCGAACGACTGTCCATCTCGTCACAGCTCCTCCCGACCCACGGGCTGCACCAGCACCGGCTTGCCCGGCCGCAGCACCAGGACATGGACCGGCAGCTTCCGATCGTGGACATACCGAACGAGTGCACCAGGGTCAGCCAGATTGGCCGCGAACATGTCGTAGTGAAGGGGAATCAGGAGTTCGACGCCGATGTCCGCCGCCAGATGTGCCGCCTCCCGAATATCCAGGTTGCCCACGATATCCATCTGCTCCCGATACCAGTCCCGGCCATTGATCGGCAGCATCGCGACCTGGGGTCGTAACGCGCGCACCGTCTCGGCGAGACCTGCGTACGCGATCGTGTCCCCGGCATGGTACAGGCGCACGCCAGCCAGCTCGACCACGTAGCCGAGAAAGCGCGGTACGCCATCGACCTCACCGAAGCCATACGCATCAGCCGCATGCAGACCATGCATGGCTGCGACCGGCCAGACAGTGACGTCAGCGAAGACCTCGGCTTGGCCTGGCCGCATTCCCTGCACGCGCTCGCGGTCGATGCCGAGCGCGCCGAACTGGTCGACGATCGGCTGCGGGCAAGCGAAACGCGCTCCGCGGGCTACCCGCGCGATCGCCGAACAGGTCGGCCCATCCAGGTGATCCCAGTGCTCGTGCGTCACGAGCACGAGGTCGACCGACGCGAGTTCCTCCGGCGCAACCATCGGCGGTACCAACCGGTCGGGATGCGGCGAGAGGAACGGATCGATCAGGACGATTCGGCCTGACCCCGCCAGCGCGACGCTCGCTTGCCCGAGCCACACGATCCCGAGCGAGTCGTGTCGCTGCGCCAGCCGCTGAAGAATCGCCGCGACCCCCTCCATCGTCCGCTCCTCACTCGCGCTCCGCTTGCCGTCGGTGCCACTCTTCGGCGAAAAGATTGAAAAAGACGCGCCGCCGCGGATGCTGCGCGACCACGCTGTGATCCAATTGGACGCCTAAGCCCGGCCCTTGCGGCAGCGGGAAGTAGCCATCGACGACGTCGGGAACCCCCGGTGCCGCTGCCTTGACGTGCGCTTCGGCGAAATCGTTGAAGTGCTCTTGGATCTTGAAGTTGGTCGTACAGGCAGCCAGATGCAGGTTCGCTGCGGTTCCGACCGGACCGCAGACGTTGTGCGGCGCGACGAGGACATAGTACGCATCAGCCCAGGCGGCCAACTTCTTCGTCTCCAGGAGTCCACCCAGATGCGTGATATCCGGTTGAATGATATCGGCTGCTTGGAGCTCGAAAAGTTCGCGAAAGTCATACCGAGTGTGGATCCGCTCGCCGGTCGCCACCGGGATCCGCACCTGCTCGGCGACCTTCTTCAAGGCAGCCAGATTGTGCGGCGGCACCGGCTCCTCGATCCAACTCGGCTGGTAGGGCTCGAGAAGTCGTGCCATCTCGATCGCGGTCGCCGGATTGAACCGCCCATGCATCTCGATCAAGATCTCGACCTCTGGCCCAACGGCATCGCGCACGGCCTCGACCAGTGCGATCACACGCCGCTTCTCAGCGAGATCGAGCTCATAGTAACCAGCACCGAACGGATCGAGCTTGAGCGCACGGTACCCGCGCTCGACCACCCGGCGCGCTGCCTCCGCGAACTGCTCCGGTGTCCGCTCCACCGTATACCAGCCGTTGGCGTACGCCTTGATCCGATCCCGTACCGCGCCGCCCAAAAGCTGATAGACGGGAAGACCGAGCGCCTTCCCCATGATGTCCCAGCAGGCGATCTCGATCGCCGCGATCCCCGACATCATCACGTAGTCGGGCCGGGCATAATCGTCCCGCATCATGTGAAAGACGAGGTCTTCGATCTGAAACGGGTCACGGCCGAGCACATGATTGGGGACCGCTTCGGCCAGGTAGCCCAACAGGGCATCCGTGTGGTTGAGCATTCGCGCCTCGCCGACCCCAGTGATCCCCTCGTCGGTATGCACCTCGACGAACGTCAGATTGCGCCAGGCCGTCCCCAGTACGTACGTCTTCACATCGACGATGCGCACCGCTTGCTCCTCCATCTCACGCGGCGACGCGCTGTCCCGTCGCCGCTCGCAGGACACGCTCCTCAGTGGCCTCGCCGCGAGCGAACTCGGCGACGATCCGCCCTCCGCTCATCACCAGAATGCGATGGCTCATACTCAGAATTTCGGGTAGTTCGGACGAGATCAACAGGATGGCCATACCAGTCTCGGCCAACTCGGCGATCAGCGCATGGACTTCGGCCTTCGCGCCCACATCGATCCCGCGCGTCGGCTCGTCCAGGATGAGCACCTTGGGATTCGTCGCCAGCGCTCGGGCAAGCACGACTTTCTGTTGATTCCCACCGCTCAGGTTCAGAACGCGCTGCTCCAGTGATGGCGTGCGGATGCGCATCCGCTGGACGAAGGAACGCGCGAGTTCCTCCTCGCGTCGTCGCGAGGGGAAGCCGAAGCGAGCCAAGCGAGCGAGCACAGAGAGCGAGACGTTCTCCCGAACGGACAGACTGGAGACGAGGCCTTCCAGTTTTCTGTCTTCTGGAACCAGGACGATCCCGTGCTGCACCGCCTCACGTGGGCTACGTATCCGTGTCGGACGCCCGTCGACCAGTATCTCCCCCGCGTCGATCGGATCCACCCCGAAAAGACAACGCGCTAACTCCGTTCGCCCCGCACCGACGAGTCCAGCCAGTCCCACGATCTCCCCGGCCCGCACGGTCAAACTGACGTCGTACAGGACGCCCGCGCGCGCCAGCCCGCGCACCTCTAGTCGCGGGACCCCCGGGCGCGATTGCACCTCGCGGAAGTAGGCCGAGAGATCGCGCCCCACCATCATCCTGATGAGCCCATCCCGTGTCGCCTCACCGATCGGCAGCGTCCCGACAACGCGTCCGTCCCGGAGGACTGTCACTCGGTCAGCCAGCGCGAACACTTCTTCCAGGCGATGCGAAATGTAGATGATCGCGACACCCTGCGCTCGCAAACCACGCAGAATCTCGAAGAGCCTTTCCGTCTCCTGCAGCGACAGTGCACTGGTCGGCTCATCCAAGATGAGGACTTGCACATCCTGGGAAAGTGCACGCGCGATCTCCACGAGCTGCTTTTGGGCAACACTGAGTCCCCGGACCGGTTGCCGCGGATCGATCGGTGCGCCAACACGTGCCAAGACCTGTGCCGCCTCGTGCCAGACACGTGGCCAATCGACTGCTCCCGGCAGGCCAGGTCGCTGGGGAAGACGTCCGAGAAAGACGTTTTCCCCAACGGAGAGCGCATCGATGACGCTCAGTTCCTGGTAAATGATTCCGATTCCGTGTTCGAGAGCCTGGCGAGGGTCACTGAAACGAACTGGCCGACCCTGCAGCAGAATCTCTCCCTCGTCCGGCTGCAGCGCGCCGGAAAGGATTTTCATGAGTGTCGACTTGCCCGCACCATTCTCCCCGACGACCGCGAGCACTTCACCGGGAAAGACCGTCAAAGAGACACCCTCCAGGGCCACCACCCCCGGAAAGCGCTTCGTAATCTGGCGGGCTTCCAAGATCGGCTCAGCCATATTCTGCCCCCTGCCTTCGGGAAAGGGGCCGGGAGAGCCCCCGGCCCCTTCGTTTGAGCGTCACTTCGTATAACTGTTCAGGTTCTCCTTCGTCACCACCGTCACACCAGTGTCGATGTTCTTGAATGGTGGCTTCGCCTTGCCAGTCAGGATGTCGTAGGCCCACTGGACCGTCAGCACACCCATCTGAACCGGGCGCTGAACCATCGTCGCCGCGATGATTCCTTCCTGGATCGCGCGCTTCGTTTCCTCCAGGTCATCGAACGCCACGATGACCAGCTTGCCGATCCGATCTTGGAACTCGGGTGACTTGAGGACCTGCGCGAGCGTTGGTCCACCGGTCGCGCTGACACAAGCGATCCCGTTGAGATCCGGATGCGCTCGCAACATCGCCTCGCTGACCGACAGTCCCTTCTGCAAGTCATCGTCTGTCGCCTGAACGTCGACGACCTGGATATTCGGTCCGACTCCTTCCTTGAACCCTTCGATGCGCTGGTTCAGATTGAGCGCGCCGAGCCCACCAGTGATGATGCCGACCTTTCCCCGGCCGTTCAGTAACTTGGCCATGGTTTCGCCCATCGTTTTCCCAGCAGCCTTGTTGTCGGTACCGATGTACATCACGCGCTGGCTATTCGGAGAATCGGAATCGAAGGTCATCATGAGGATGCCTTGCTTCATCCCCTCGGCGATCACCGGCTCGACCGACTTGGGCTCGTTGGGTGAGATCGAGATGGCATGCACCTTCTTGCGGATGAGATCTTCGATGATCTTCACTTGCAGAGCTGGGTCAGCTTGCTGCGGAGCGACATACTCGAACGTCACGCCGAGTTCCTTCGCTTTCTGCTCGCCTCCCTTGCGGCAGTCTTCGAAGAAGGGGTGAACGAGTTTGGGCACCATTGCGATCGTGATCTTCGTCCCCGGTGCCACGGTCGGCACCGGTCCAGCCGCAGCCGCCGCGGTCGGTGTTGCGGCTGCTGCCGGAGTCGCGGCGGCAGCCGTCGGGGAAGCAGCCGCCGCGGCAGTTGGCGATGGAGCTGGTGCGCGCGTCGGTGTTGCTGCTGGGGCCGGAGTCGGCGTCGCCTGTGCACCGCCACATGCATTCAGCAGGGACAGCGCTGCACCACCGACCAACACGGAACGGAGCAGGTGTCGCCGCGTAACCGTTTTGCGCAGTCGCTGATCGTCCATGACGACTTTCCTCCTTCACTCATGTTATCCTGTGTCCTGATCGCCCGATCACCCGATGGATCGACAATACAGCGTGTCCGCGTATGCACCTCCCTCCGGTGATCCGTCACCCGTCCGCCACAGCAGGCAGATGCCAGGGCGGGAGTTCCGGCTCCTCGGTGTCGCGCGCCAGCTGGCGAGCACCCAGGCGCAGCGAGACGTCGCGTGCTCCTTGGCGCACCAGTCGCGATAACTCGAGGAACCGCTCCGGCGTATCCCGCACGACCGGAAACGAGATGCTCATCGCTGCGACCATCCGCCCACGGTGGTCGTAGATCGGTGCCGCTACGCAACGAACATCGGGATTGGACTCGCAGTTGTCCCAGGCGAGCCCACGGGCACGTGTTCGCTCGAGTTCGCTCCGCAGCTCAGCGAGCGTGCGGATACTGTTCCGCGTCATCGTCGGCAGCGGGTCCACACCGGCGAACCGTTCTTCCAGTTCCTCATCGGTCAAGCCGGACAGCAACATCTTCCCCACTGCGGTGCAATGAGCTGGCAATCGTCGACCGATCGCCGACACCAGCCGCAAGGCGTTCGTGCTGTCCACCTTGGCGATGTAGAAGACGTCTCGCCCCTCCAGCACCGCGATGTGCACCGTCTCGTCGCATCGGGCCGCGATCTCCCGCGCCACCTGCTGGCCTTCGCGCGCCAGATCGAGACCGGAGGCATAGGCGTTCCCCAACTCGAAGACACGAGCATCCAGCGCGAACCGGTGCGGATTTCCCTCGATCGGTCGAAGATACCGGCGCGCGACCAGCGTCGCCACGAGCTCGTGCGCCGTGCTGCGGGGCAGACCCAGAGCGCGCGCGATTTCCGGCACCGACAGCGACTCTGGCTGCGGGGTGCGCAGAAAGAGCTCGAGGATATCCAGGGCTCGCTCGACTGCCGGTACGCGACGTGCCATCGTTCTCTGTCCGATATATCAGACATTATCCGATCTGTCGACTCTCATCTGGTCACAGTCTAGTCCTCGCGTGTCCAGCTGTCAATCCCCCTGAGCGGATCGAAGACGATGCACGATCGCCGCGAGACCACGCGCTGACCTGCCAGGCTGGACAGACATCAGCGTCGGTCGGCCCACAGAACACAGCGAAGGACTCGCCGCGCGCAGGCAGCCCGTCGACGAGCCGCGCAGCGGTCGATCACCGCTCGCGCCACGCGAGCCGGCGTCCGACCCCGTGCGATCTGGCGGGCAACCATCCGTCACCGCCCCGACCAACCCCTGCTGGACACGGACGATCGGGCTGAATATACTCGCGTCCGTACGCATGTCCGGACAGTACGGTCCGGGAGGAGGGAGCCAGTTCGATGATGCAGGCCCGCTGGATCGGAGTGCTCTTGCTCGTCGCGCTCGCCCTGTCGTGGGCAGCAGCCCCGGTCGCTGGGGACGCCGGTATCACCGAACACCGCCCAGCAACGCGCCCTCTCGACCCGTCCGCGACCGCCGTTCCCAGCCTGACCACTGACCGATCGAGCTCGTTGACTACCCCGTCAGTCGCCGGATCGACCCAGCCCACTGCGGAGCCACCGACCGGGACGGACCAGACAGCGGGAAAGGTGGATCCCCCAAATCCGGTCGGCACGTCCGGAGGTGATGACGCAACGACTCGAGTTCTCCCTGACCAATCCCCTACCATGGCCGAGCCAACTCCTGGTGAGACGAGCTCGTCCCCGGACGGTAACCCTCCAGAGGACGCCGACGACTCGGCCGCACCCGCCGGTTCACCGCTAACGACAGCTACCCAACCGACCGGCTCCCGTTTCGTGACTTCCCCCTCGTCAGGAAAGTCCCCCGACACGACCGAGCGCGCGCAAGTCGCACCCCAGACCGGAAGCGGGTTCACGCCTGCGGTTCTGGCCCTCCTGACCACCAGCCTGCTCGGCTCGTTCTGCCTCCTGCTCGGTCTCGCGCTGAGTACGCTAGCTCGGCGACACCACTGAGCAGGCCCAAGATCACTGGAGCAGTGGCAAGAGCAGTCGCGGCCAGTGTCGGGCCACCGCCTCCCGCAAGCGTGCTGTCGTGACCACCCGGATCAGTCGACGATGCTCCTCGAAGCGCGCGAAGTCAGCGTCAGTCAGTCCCACCACATCCTGCCAGGGCATCAAGGGCTGAAAGCCGAGCGGTGGACGCTCAAAGAGCACCCAGACATCGGTGCTCCATTTCTCCGGTTTGGGGATCGCCAACAGCACTTCCCAATCCGCCACCGGTTCGCCGAGCAAATCGCTGAGACGTTGCGCCAGGACTCCTTCCAGCTCGCGACGGGCCGCCGGTCGACCGTACAGACTGCTGAGATACCGGTAGAGATCAGGCGCACGCGCACTGACCTCGAGCGCACGCTTGTGGAGAACGCGATCCCGCAACCGGAGCACGAGTTGCCTCGTACTGTCCGGCATGCCGGGCTCGCTCAAGCGAGCCAGCAGCGAGGCATCGTCATGACGCGGCAGTTCCTCGGCAGTTATCGCCCCAGCGAGGAGTGCGTCCTGCACGGCGCGCTGCAACATTGCCATCGCCGCTCGATTGGCATGGTGCCAGTACACGTTGTCGAACATCTCCTGCCGCGCGTTGATGAGCGAATGCAGCGGGCTCACTCCCTTGGCGGTCACCACGACCCGCGGCACGCCGTGCACGTCGGCGACTCGCAGCGCATCGAGCAGGCGCGGCGTGTCGACGCCGCCATAGGGAACATTACAGTGGCGAGCATCGCGGGGGAGGTAATCGAGCTTGTCCACGTCCAGCGCACCACTCAAGAGCCCCCGGACGAGGCGATACGCCGCCGCGAGTGATCCGCGTGGCGCGATGAGATCAGCGACCCGCCGGGGCTCGACTGCCCACTCCCGCTCCAAAACCTCCGCCAGCTCGCTCCGCTCGATCAACTGGCGGCCCACCTCCTCGTGCGGCAGCACTGGTCGCCCTAGCTCCTCGATCGCGTGGCTGAACGGGTAGTGCCCCACGTCGTGCAGCAGTGCGGCTGCCAAGGCAGTCCGCCGCGTCTCGTCGTCGATCCAACCAGCATCGTGCCGCCGTAAGGTCGCCAAAGCCTGGCGCATCAGGTGCAGCACACCGAGCGAATGCTCGTAGCGGGTGTGCTTCGCCCCTGGCCAAATCTTGCTGACGAAGCCGAGCTGCTGAATGCGGTCCAGTCGCTGGAAGGTCGGCGTGCTGATCAGCGCCACTTCGGCTCGAGTCAACGGAATGCGATCGTAGAGACTATCGCGTACGACGGTCACGTACCGTTCGTTGCACGTCATCGGCCGCTCCTCGTCTCGCCGACGATGCTACACTGCCCTGCGGTCGGATGCGGGCGAACGGGTGGAGGATCCCGATGCCGTGGTTCCGGTCACTGGTTCTGGCCATCGCTCGCCAGCCGTGGGTGGAACGCCTCGTACGCGAGTCCTCGCTGACCCTTCCAGTCGTGACGCGCTTCGTCGCGGGAGAGAGCATGGCCGAAGCACTGGCGGTCGCCCGCGCGCTGGCTGACCGCGGCTTCGCGACCACGCTCGATTTTCTCGGGGAGGAAGTCGCCCCTCCCGGCGAAGCTGCGGCCGCCACTCAGGCCTACGCGGAACTTCTGGCTGCGCTTGCCGATCGAGGGCTGGACTCCACCATCTCGGTCAAACCGACACACCTCGGCCTGCGCCTCGACCCTACCCTCGCTCGACTCAACCTCGAGCGGCTCGCCCGCCTGGCCCAGCGTCTCGGGCGACGGGTCGAAGTCGACATGGAAGGCTCCTCGACCACCCGCGCGACGTTGGATCTCTTCGCGGCCTTGCACACCACCTACGGCGACCATCTCCAGATCGCCCTCCAGGCCTACCTCTACCGAACGGAAGGTGACATCGACACAGCAGTCGCGCGCGGCTGGCGGGTTCGCCTCGTCAAGGGCGCCTACGCTGAGCCCGCGACCGTCGCCTACCCGACGAAGGCTGCCGTCGATGCTGCCTACCGGCGTCACCTGGAGACGCTGCTCGAGTACGGTCGCTTCGTGGCGGTGGCCACGCACGACGAGGCGATTCTCCGCGTGGCCCGTGGTTTTGCCCGTCGCATCGGCGTTGGGCCCGAAAAGTACGAATTCCAAATGCTCTACGGTGTCCGACGCGACCTCCAGGAGCAACTCCGTCGGGCTGGCGAACCGGTCCGCGTCTACGTTCCCTTCGGCCGCCAGTGGTATCCCTACTTCACCCGCCGCCTCGCCGAGCGCCCTGCCAACCTCGTGTTCCTGCTGGGTCAGCTCGTCAAGAGGTGACTCGTCTCGACAACGGCGTAGCAGAGCGAACGGGCGGAGGCTGCGCGGCCGTCTGACTATCCCCCCATCGTACCAGGATCACACGCCACCTTACCGAGGACTGACCATCCACTTAACCTAGTACTTTTAGGCTGGTATACTGGATCCGTGCAGCAGGCAGGCATTTTTTATTCGTGCTGCTCGAAGCGACCCAGGAGGTGAAGTGATGAGTTCTGTGCGCCCGGCCCGTGTCGTTCTCTTGCGCCTCGTCGTGCTCGCTACCATCCTGGTTCTCGTGCTCGCCGCACTCAGCAGCGCTGCTGTCAGTGCTGACGAGAAAATCGGTTCGAACGAGGTTTCAGTTCACCTTACAAAGACGACCGTGAACAACGACGAGGCGTCCCCGATCAGCGTGGGCCCGCCGACCCGTCCGAGCGAATGCCCTACTGACCAGACCGATGCTATTCCGGTGGAGCCGCAGGAAGCCCCTGAACAAGAACACCAGGTCAAGTACCCCCCGACTCTACCTGCGATTCAGGCCCCTAAAGGTCCAGCTACGTCCCAGGACGAGGCAACAACGACCAGTGGAGACGAGCAGACCGGACTGGGGAAGAGCAGCACCGCATTTCCGGATCTGATTAAGGTCGAGGCAGCAAATCCGACGACACAACCTGATGAGCAGCAGCAAGCAACTCCGTCAGCGGCCGACAACGGAAACTGCCCAACTACCGACGATACCAGTGATTCCGGTCTTCCTCGCGGCAACACCGGTAACGGCTCCGGCGACGGCAACGGGCAGACGACACCGAGTTACACGTGCGGCGGTAAGGAATACGTACTCGAGCAACCTGGCTGGTATTACTGCCTCGACTTCCGCAAGATCTGGCTGAACGCGGATGATCGCCCCACCTCGCCACCCTCTGGTGCGTCTGTCAGTCTTGACATCTCGCTGAATGACCAGTTCCTCGGATCGTTCGAGTGCACCGCAACAGGGTGTGAGCCGCTCGTCGTATTCCTGGCCAACTTCGATCCGAACACAGCCGTCTTCCATATAGAGGAGAACGGGCTACCGCAAGAATGGCAGCTCCACCCGCGCTATCAGGACGGCGCAACCTTCCTTGAGTTGCGGGACCCCCCCAGGCCAGGGGCCGGGACCAGCTTGCCTGAATACTAGGTGGCGTAATTATAGTGATCTCTCCGTGACTGAGTGCCTCCTCGTCATTGCAAATCAGCAGGTAGCCTCCACGGGTGGCACCGGGGAGGACAACTCCGGCGGCGGAGGCCAGGGCGGAAGCGGCCAAGACGGCAGCGGCGGGAGTGCCGGGAACGCAGGCGGCACGGATGGCCAAGGCGGGAGCGGCGGCAGCACCGGAGGAGCGTCCACTGCACCAGGGACATCCTCGGTCCCAGCGAGCGAGGCCGCCAGCCCGAGCACTGACACCCAGCCAGCGGGCAGTAGCGAAGCACTCGCTCTCCAGCAGCCGGCGACTGACGTCTCTCCAGCCAGCTCGGCAGCGAGCACCATGCCGCCTCTCCCACAAGTCCTCCCGCGCACCGGTCAGCCCCAAGCACTCACCTCACTCGCTGGCATCGGCCTCGTCCTGGTCGGCTGCGGAGTGATCCTGCTCCGTCGTCCTGCCCGAGCTCGTTGACGCTCCGCCAGTCGTTCGCGCATGGCATCTCCGTCGGGTCCGTTCCCGACGGAGATGCCATCCCCTTCCCAGTGGCCTTATCGGGCGTGCACCGTGGAGCAACCCGAACGACCGCTGATCCAAGCTGGCCCCTTCTGTCTCCCTGATCGATGCACTGCGATCCATCGGAGCTTCCCGCTGACGCTGCTCCACGACAGAACGGTCATTCTCGTGTCGACCGCTTCAGCGGGGCCCGACGAGATCAGGCATTGCACCATCTGCTGCGAACGGCACCATGGATGCCGGCCAGCCAAAGGTGCCCCAAGGCATTTCGGCAACAACGGACACGCAAGAGAAACGCCTGGCGATCTGTTCAGTCGCGCGCTCATCCCCACACAGCCGGACCCAATCCGGCCGTCGCGATCCACCCCGAGAAGGGCGCTCGCTACGAACTGGAGCCCCATCGCTGACGCTCCTGAGCCGTGCGAGAAAGGGTCACGCAAGCTGCCAGCGAGCGTTCTCGCACCAGGCGTGACACTCGAGCCACCATCACCCCCAAAGCCGACTACCGGAGAGAGTGGCCCGCTCCACTACGGCTCCGCAGCACCCTCAGTTCGCCGAGCCATCGACTCCGTTCATGCCTCTCCCGGATCTTCCACCGTATCACTGAGTCGAGCCACTCAGGCGCCCAGGAGTGCGAGTAGTTCGGTCGTCAGGAGCACCGTCCCGGAGAATCGAGCGATGGGTGTACCCAGGCCCACGCCGTTACTGACCAGTCCGTATGCCTGGCATCGTTCCTGCGACGAGTCGACTCTTCCCGTATGCCGCAGGGTCGTCTCGACGAACCCGACGACGAAGGCGCCGACCGCGACCGTGAGAGAAACCAGCAAGACGAGGACTACGCGAGCTCGCTCGCCACTGGTCTTCGACGCAAAGCGGTCACTCCCTTTACGCAGGACGACGAACTCGTATACTCTGGTCGGTAGGTGGATGGACTGACGCGTAGCTGACGAGTCGCACGAGTGGTGGGTGAAAGGAAGACAGCTGGATCCCGCCTCATTCTGGCTGCACTCGGTTGCCTGGGTGCAGTCCTGCTCCTCGTCTTCGGTCTCACCATCGGGGCCGGTATCGGCTACCTCGTCTACCGTACCCGCACCCAGGGAAGCGCACCCACGGCGACGCCCGCTCCGCTCGCCCGCGTGACCGCCACAGCCGAACCGACCGTTCGACCAGCCACACCGACTGCCACCGCCCCGCAGCGACCCACTCCGACGCGCGTATCCCGGCCGACCCCGTCGCCGGCCCCGTCGCCGACGCTACCTCCTCTTCCGACCCCGACGACGGCGCCGCCACCCACCCCGTCACCGACTCCTGCGCCAGCTCCTGCCCCGACCGATCTGCCTTCGGTCGCAGCAACACCGCGGACCATCGAGGGCTGGCAGGAGTACCGTGACCCGGGTTACCTGCGCGTCCAGATCCCACCCGGTTGGCTCGTCGTCACCACGCCCGAAGCACCCGAGTACAACTTGCACAGCTGTCACTGCTATTGGCTGCTCATGAGCCAGCAGATGGTGCAGAACAGTCCCTCGGCCGAGGACGTCGCTGCCTGGTTCGATAGCATGGGCCCCGACGATCTTGCACCCGGCGGTGTCCTCATCGAAATCCTCCGGGCAGACTCCGAGTACGCCCCACCCGTCGATTGGGGCACTCCCTTCTCTCGGGTCGAGATTCGGCCGGGCTTTCCGGCGGAGTACTATGTCCTCGATCCGACTGGGCGCAAGTGGGGCTTCCGCTACCGCGATGCGCGAGGGCGGAGTTGGGCGATCATCGTGAAGACGAACGACGTCCTCACTGGGAAAAGCCCGACGCTCATCGACATCTCAGCCATCTTGGAGACGATCGACCACCGCTGAGCTGCTCGGGCCGCCACCGAGCACCACCGTACCCTGCATCCTTGCCGCTGGTCTCCTGGTCGCGATCGATGGTGCGAGAAGACGCCCGCCTTCGCTCGCTGCGCGCCAGCACCCGCATCAGCTGGGAACCATCGCGGATCCGCTCGCCGACGAGCGAACACCCGGGCTGGTATGCTTGTCTCCCGGTGACTGGTTGGACGCCAAGGATCACGGGAGAGATCCCATGCACATTCCCGACGGCTATATCAGCCCGGCAACAGCACTGGCCTACTGGGGAGGTATCCTTCCCTTCTGGTACATCGCGTCCCAACGCTTGCGTCGTCTGCTGGTTGGTCGCACGGTACCTGCCCTAGCCCTCTTTTCCGCATTTGTCTTCGTGGTGATGATGTTCAATGTCCCCGTGCCTGGTGGAACCACCGCACACGCGGTCGGCAGCGTGCTCGCCGCCATCGTCCTCGGTCCGTGGGCCGCGATCGTCGCCACATCGGTTGCCTTGATCGTCCAAGCCTTGTTTTTCGGTGACGGGGGTATCCTGGCCATCGGCGCCAACTGTTTCATCCTCGGGGTCACGATGCCCTTGGCCGGCTACGGAATCTACCGTCTGATCGCCGGCTCCAGCCCGCTGGAAAGCCGTCGCCGGGTCATCGCCGCTGCCGCGGCCGGCTACTTCGGTATCAATGTCGCTGCCCTGTTGGTCGGTCTCACGCTCGGTGTCCAGCCGCTTCTCTGGAGCGAAAACGGCCGCGCCCTGTACAGTCCCTACGGTCTGGAAGTTGCTGTTCCCGCCATGCTCATTCCACACCTCACCGTGGCGGGGCTCGCCGAGGGGATCGTCACAGCCGCTGGACTCACACTGGTACACCGGTTCTCCCCGGAAGTCTTGGGCAGCGTTCCGTCCCAGGTTCCGACAGCGGCCCGGCAGCGCTCGCTCATCTTGCTCATCACCGCTGTGCTTGTCTTGCTCACCCCGCTCGGTCTGGTGGCCTCCGGTGCTGCCTGGGGCGAGTGGTCGGCTGAAGAGCTGGAGCAGCTGGTCGGCTACGTTCCCAGTGGACTGGCGCGCTGGGAAGGCTGGTGGCGTGCTCCTCTTCCCGATTACAGTCTGCCGTGGATGCCGGAAAGCGCGTCCTTCTCCGAACAGGCGCTTGCCTACGTGCTCTCCGCGATCATCGGTATCGGTTTAGTCAGTGCCCTGATCTTCGGTCTGCGTCTCTTGCTGCAGCCACGCTCGCCCGAGGACCGGTCCGCTGCCTCCGCGCGCTAGCATCGAAGGTGCCACATGGCCCGCCGCAGCTTTCTGGAAAAAACGCTCGCTGACCTCGCCACCACGCTCGAGCACACGGTCTATACCGAGGAGATAGCCCGTCGTTCCGGGCTTCTCCAGCGGCTCGATGCGCGCGTCAAGGTTGTTTTACTCGGCTTCGCGCTCCTCGTCGCCGCGAGTCTTCAGACCGCTCCGATGCAGCTCGCCCTGCTGGTTCTACTCCTCATCTTGCTCGCCGCCAGCCGGATACCAGCATCGATCGTCGTTCGTCTCGGTCTCGGTCTACCGGTCTTCACCCTGCTCGTCGCTGTCCCAGCGCTCTTCGTCGTGCCCGGACCGCCCCTCCTGCACCTGCCGTTCGGCCTGACTATCAGCACCACCGGCGCCTGGAGCGTGCTGACGCTGCTGCTCCGCGTCACCACTTCGGTTCTGGCGGCCGCCGCGCTCATGCTTACCACACGATGGTCGGATCTGCTCGCGGCACTGCGCACCCTTCGCATTCCGCTCGTTTTCGTCGTGGTGCTAGCCATGGCCTACCGGTACGTCTTCGTGCTCCTCGAGCTCGTGCAGGATCTCCTGCTCGCCCGTCGCAGCCGAACGCTGTCAGCCATCCCCGGCCCTGAGCAGCGACGCTGGTTGACCACGGCACTCGCTGTCCTCTTTCAACGCAGCCTCCGGACCAGCGAACTGGTCTACCAGGCGATGACTGCTCGGGGCTTCCGCGGCGAGCCGCGTACCCTGCGTCCCCGCGCTCTGACCGAGGCGGACTGGTTCGCCCTCTCGGTCGGATCCGCTGCCTGCGCCGCGCTCTGGTTGATCGATTTGGCTCATCCATGAGGACCGTGTTCGAGCTCCACCGCGTGAGTTACGCCTACCACGGCCGCATCCCGGCTCTCGTCGATGTCGATCTGACGATCGCAGCCGGCGAGGCGCTCGTCGTACTCGGCCCGAACGGCTCCGGCAAATCGACACTGCTCAAAATCCTGGACGGTCTGTATCGACCCTCGAGCGGCCAGATTTTCGCTTTCGGTCGGGATATCACGTCGGCTGCTGATGATCCCGAACTCGGCTACTGGCTCCACCAGCGCGTCGGGCTCGTCTTCCAGGAACCGGATGTCCAGCTCTTTTCACCGACCGTCTTCGACGATGTCGCCTTCGGCCCTCTCCAGCTCGGTTGGTCACCGGACCGTGTGCGCGACGCAGTCCAGCGTGTCCTGGCCGAACTCGCTCTCGAGCACCTGGCTGACCGCGCTCCCTTCGAGTTGAGCGGTGGGGAGAAGAAGCGCGTCGCCCTGGCGACGGTGCTCGTGATGGAGCCAGAGGTGATCCTGCTCGATGAGCCGACAGCCAACTTGGATCCGCGGAGCCGCGCGCAGCTGATCGAGCTTCTCGCCGCCTTGCACGCGCGCGGGCACACGCTGGTCATCGCCACCCACGAACTGGATCTGGCCGCCGCACTCGGCACACGGTTGATCGTCTTTGGGGAACGCGAGCACCGACCCATCGCCGAGGGTTCGCCGGCTCAGGTGCTCGCCGATCACGAACTTCTCCTGACCGCCAATCTGATCCACGAGCACCTGCACTGGCACGGATCGCTCCAGCACTCGCATCCACACTGGCACGACCCCGAGCATCAGCACGATCACGACTGAGCGAACCGGGCCGGACTCCCTTTTTCGGGAGTCCGGCCCGCTCGACGTCGAGAGATCGTCAATGTCAGGCCGCGCTCGCCAGCAAGCGCAGGTCGGAGTTGCGCAGCTTCTGCAGCGCCTCCTTCTCGACCTGGCGGACACGCTCGCGGCTGATCTTCAGCGCATCGGCGATTTCCGCCAGGGTGCGAGGCTGCTCGCCGTCCAGACCGAAGCGCATCACCAGGACGGTGCGCTCGCGCTCCGTGAGCTGCTCCAGGCTGCGGCGGATCTGCTCGCGGATCGCATTGGTCAACGCTTCCTCGACCACGTCATCGCTCCTCGGATCAGGCAAAAGATCACCGATCGAGCTCTCGCCATCCTCACCGATCGGCTTGTCGAGCGAGGACGTTCGCGGAATCTGCGTCCGGGCCTGCTCGATCCGCGCCACATCGATGCCCAACAGTTCAGCCAGTTCCTCGTTCGTCGCTGGTCGACCCTTCTGCTGCTCGATCTGTGCCTCCGCGCGCCGGATCTTGGCGATCAAGTCATGCATGTGGACGGGAACCCGGATCGTTCGGCTCAAGTTGGCCACGGCACGCCCGATCGCCTGGCGGATCCAGAAGGTCGCATAGGTGCTGAAGCGGTAACCCAGTTCCGGATCATACCGCTCCACCGCCGTCATCAGACCGATGTTCCCCTCCTGGATCAGATCGATCAGCGGCAGTTCGCTCGAGCGGTAACGCTTGGCGATCGAGACGACCAGGCGCAGGTTGTGCCGGATCAGCTTTTCGCGCGCCTCCTGCCCCTTGCGCACGAGTTCGCGCAGCTCAGGAGTGTCTTCACCGGCCTCGATCCGCTTGCGAGCTGCCAAACCAGCCCGTACGGCCCGGGAGTACTCGATCTCCTCCTGGTGGGTCAGCAACCGGTGACCCCCCACCTCACGGAAATAGCGGTACACCGCATCGTTGGCCGCCTGATCGATGAGATCGTCGGACTCTTCGATCTCCTCGATCTCTTCGACCTCCTCGAGCCCTTCCGACGCGATCAGCTCTTCGAGTTCCAGCAGTTCCTGCAGTTCACGTTCCGTCATGGGTCTCTCGTACCTCCGTTGTTCGGACGCGTCGTACGGACACCGCACGACGACGTTTCGAAACCTACATATACTAGCACACACCGTACGCCAGCGTCAAGGTCATCCCTGCTGCTGAGGCCAGCGGCCGAGTGTGACCCGAACGGTCTGCTGGCGTCCATCGCGCAACACTGTCAGCTCGACCGTGTCGCCCGGCTGATGTGCGCCGATCCGCGCCGCCAGATCCTGCATTCCCGCGACGGGCTGACCATCGATCGCCACGATCACGTCGCCCAGCTGGGTGATGTCCAATCCACTCATTTGCGCCGGACGCAATCCAGCTCGTGCTGCCGGGCTTCCCGGCACCACGCTCAGGACGATGACCCCTCGGTCGACCGACAGTCCGAATCGGCGCGCCCGCTGCGCGTCGAGATCGGTCCCGCTGATGCCCAGCCAGGCGGGCTCGAGCTGCGCACCTTGCTCGAGCTGCGGCA
>Ga0079997_118371_pt1 | contig 30833 bp, 20 predicted proteins | sample PerSpoCPS_CMetaG_FD_69200 | JGI IMG/M metagenome (GOLD analysis project Ga0079997, IMG submission 69200) | Archaeal communities from Yellowstone National Park, Wyoming, USA - Perpetual Spouter C (PS_C) MetaG (SPADES assembly) (version 2) | ecosystem: Environmental > Aquatic > Thermal springs >... | reverse complement strand
AGCAAGCATACTTTGCCCCATGCAATGTCATTCCCGACCTCCGCGCTCAAACTCACCCAGCCTCGGTACCCCGGAAAGAAGCAGCACCAATACCACTGCCTACGCTGCTCTCACTGGACCCTCCACAACTCCCCGAAGTGCCAGCTCAGCAACGTTCACAAAGGCTTCCAGCAGCAAGTGCTCCTCCGGAGACAGGCTCGGCTGCGCCAACTTTAGTCCAACAACTCCGAAGACAGTATGGTCGGTCAGCAGAGGCAGAAATCTCCACTGCACTGAACTCAGGGTATTGGTTCCCCATCCTGCGGGTTGACCGTGGTGAAACACCCATGTGGCAACAGCATATTCGTTTTCACCAAGCGAACTCTCTGGTCCACTATGCTCCAATACAGTCAACTTGCCCATTTCGTTGGGAAGTAGGATGACAACCTCCGCATGGAAATTTTCTGCCAATACCGTAGCAATACGGTGCAATCGCTCCTTCACTTCAGCTGCTTCCATGAGCCGACGGCTGAACTCGTAAAGGGTAGAGACAAAGCGTTCCCGCTGACGAACCCGTCGCTCCCAGCGACGCAGTAGAGCTGTTAGGAAGCTGACGGAGACCCCAACGGCGAGAAAGATAAGAAAGGTCGGCAGGTAGCCGAGATCGGACAGTTCCAGCGAAAGGCGCGGTGGAACAAAAAAGAATGCTAAGCTGAATACTGCAAAAAGGCTGGCAATAATACCGGCGCTCTCCCCCCACAAAAAGGAACTTAGTGCCGCCGGAAAAAGCATTAGCAAGACAATGTCGGAGAATTTCAACCATTGTTCTCCAAGCCAGCAAACCAGCGTCATCCCTGCCACCAGCATTGCAGTAGAAAGCAAGGACCTCAGACGAAGGGGGCGCGAAGTTGGGAGAAAGGAGGATGCTGCTGTAACATCTTGGCTCCCAATGACCAGGACATGAATCGAGCCACTGCGACGGATAAGCTCGTACACAATAGAGCCTTTGAGCCACTCTTGCCATCGGGGACGCAGAGGGGAGCCTGCAACAATAAGGTTCACATTTCGTGCCTGTGCAAATTCCACTATAGTATCAGCCACGCGATTGCCGGATAGGATAACCGTTTTTGCCCCCAACGTTTCCGCTAATTGCAAATTTCGCCTCAGCTGATAGGAATCTCGTTCGGAAAGACCCGCTTTTGTAGGGACATCCACATATACGGCGAACCACTCCGTATCGAGATCTCTTGCCATTCGCGCACCTACCCGAACCAACATTTCAGAGTACGGACTGGGGCTGACACAAACCAACAGGCGTGCCCCTGCAGGCCACGGTCCCTTGATAGCATGTACCGCCATGTACGAGCGTACATCCTCGCCTACTTTGCGAGCGGCGTAGCGGAGAGCGATCTCACGCAATGCCAGAAGATTGCCCTGACGGAAGAAGCGCCGCATCGCCTCCTCAGCTTTCGGAGGAATATAGACCTTTCCTTCTGCCAGCCGCCTGAGGAGCTCCTCGGGCGGCAAGTCCACCACCTCAATCTCTCCGGCCTTCTCCAACAGCGAATCGGGCACCGTCTCCGTTACTCGAACTCCCGTAATCTGTTGAACGATGTCAACAACGCTTTCCACGTGCTGAATATTGAGAGTCGTGTAGACGCTGATCCCTTCTGCCAACAACTCCTCCACATCTTGGTAACGCTTGGCGTGGCGGCAACCCGGGGCGTTGGTATGCGCCAGTTCGTCCACTAAGGCTAAAGCGGGTCGGCGTCGTAAGACGGCATCTAAGTCCATCTCCTCCAAGACGATGCCCTTGTAAGGGACTTTCTTGCGGGGGATAATTTCCAAGCCCTCAAGGAGCGCTTCTGTCTCAGGGCGACCGTGAGTCTCCACCAGCGCCACGACCACATCCACGCCTTGACGGCGCAAGTATTGGGCTTCTTCCAGCATCCGATAAGTCTTGCCGACCCCCGCAGCGTATCCAAGGAAAATTTTCAATTTCCCTCGCCCCTGGGGTTGGGTAGTCGCCTCCTCGTGTTGGATGCGCTGCAATAATTCTTCTGGGCTAGGTCGCTTCTCTTCCTCCATCACTGCTGTCCCTTGCCATTGTGCACCAGTTCATCCAACGAAAGGTTAAGCACCAAGACATTGACGCGCCACTGCCCCAAAATCCCAAACTGAGGCGGTTCGGCATGCTTTCTGACCAACGAGGCGACCTCTTCGGGCAGCAAACGGCGGACACGAGCGATGCGAGGAACTTGCAACAGGGCTGCCTCAACGCTGATGTGCGGGTCAAGACCACTGCCCGAAGAGGTGACCAAATCGGCGGGCACTTTCGCTTGTGGTGATGCACCGTTTTCCTGGGACACCCACTTCACCCGTTGACGGACTGTCTGGAAAAATTTTGGGCTGCTGAATGCAAGTTGAGCGGCTCCCGAGCGATCGCCCGCGTAATCAACTGCCGAAGGTCGCCCGTGAAAGTATTCCGGGCGTTTCCACGCCTGCCCGACCAGAGCCGAGCCAATGACTTTCCCATCTCGCTCAATGAGCGAACCATTGGCTCTATGGGGAAACAGCCATTGCGCTGCTAAAGTAACCACAAGGGGGTAAGCCACGCCCAAAAGTCCCGTCAAAGCCAGATAAAGGCGCAGCGCCCGTATCCATCCCATCATCTTCCCGTCACCTTGCTAATCCAACAGCTACCCAAATCCAGTCGATTAGTTTGATGCCGAGGAAAGGGACAAGGACACCGCCGATCCCGTAAATGAGCAGATTGCGCCGCAAAAGAGCCATCGCCGCTCCTTCCCGATACCGCACGCCCCGAAGCGCTAAGGGGATGAGCAGCGGAATGATGAGCGCATTGAAAATGACCGCCGACAAGACCGCACTCTTCGGCGTCGCCAAGTGCATGATGTTCAGCACTTTCAAGAGCGGATACTTTTCGCCCAGCACTGCCGGCAGGATGGCGAAGTATTTCGCCACATCGTTAGCGATGCTGAAGGTCGTCAGCGCCCCGCGAGTGATGAGGATTTGCTTGCCGACTTCCACGATGTCCAGCAATTTGGTGGGATTGGAATCCAAGTCAATCATGTTGGCGGCTTCGCGGGCGACTTGCGTGCCCGCATTCATGGCGACGGCGACATCTGCCTGCGCTAACGCGGGTGCATCGTTGGTGCCGTCTCCGATCATCGCCACCAAGTGCCCTTCCTGCTGGTAGCGGCGAATGACTTGCAGCTTTGTCTCTGGGCGTGCTTGCGCGATGAAATCGTCCACACCCGCTTCGGCGGCGATGGCGGCGGCGGTCAAGGGATTGTCGCCCGTAATCATGACTGAACGAATGCCCATCCGACGCAGTTGCTGCAAGCGCTCCTTGATGCCCTGCTTGAGGATGTCCTTGAGATGCACAGCGCCCAAAATCTTCGCGCCATCGGCAACAAGAAGAGGAGTGCCTCCGCTCCGAGCAATGCGGTCAACTGCCTCCTGGATGCCTTTCGGGATGCTCCCGCCACGCTCCTGCACAAACGCCGTGATGGCGTCGGGCGCACCTTTGAAAATCTCTCGCTCGCCGATACGCACGCCGCTCACGCGGGTTTCGGCGCTGAAGGGCACAAAAACTGCCCCGTCGGGCGGTGCGATGTCGCGTCCTCGCACACCCAAGCGCTCTTTGGCTACGGCGACGATGCTGCGCCCTTCGGGCGTTTCGTCGGCGATGGAAGCCAGTAAGGCGGCTTGAGCCAGTTCCGCTTCGGTCACGCCATCGGCGGGGATAAATTCGCTTGCCATGCGGTTGCCCAGCGTGATGGTGCCCGTTTTGTCCAAGAGGATGACGCTCACATCGCCAGCGGCTTCCACCGCCCGACCGCTGAGGGCAATGACATTGTGCCGCAAGAGGCGGTCCATGCCCGCAATCCCGATGGCAGGCAAAAGCCCTCCGATCGTCGTGGGCATCAGGCACACCAGAAGCGCTGCCAGCACCGCAATGGAGGTCGCTACACTCATGAATTGGGCAAAGCCCGCAAAGGAGAGCGTCACGACGATGAAGAGCAGCGTCAAGCCGACAAGCAGAATCTCCAGCGCCCGCTCATTGGGGGTTTTCTGCCGCCGCACCCCTTCCACCATGCGAATCATGTGGTCAAGGAAGGTTTCGCCCGGGTCAGCCGTGATGCGGATTTTGATGCGCCCAGAGACGACACGCGTGCCGCCTGTGACGCCGCTGCGGTCGCCGCCCGCTTCCCGCACGACTGGAGCGGATTCTCCTGTCACTGCTGACTCATCCACGAGCGCCACACCCTCCACGATTTCGCCATCGCCAGGGATTGGATCGCCATCCTCGCACAGCACAAGGTCGCCCTTGCGCAACTGCAAGGCAGGCACCCTCTCCCAGCGTTCGCCGTTGAGCAAGCGTTTGGCAAAAGTCTCGCTGCGGCTGCGGCGAAGCGTCTCCGCTTGGGCTTTCCCGCGCCCTTCAGCAAGGGCTTCCGCAAAGGTGGCAAACCAAACGGTGAGCCAGAGCCACACGGTAATTTGCCCGCTGAACACCACATCCCCGCCCGCCACCGCATCCCGCGCCGCATAGACCAGCAGCACTGCCGAGAGCACTTCCACGGCAAACATGACCGGATTGCGCCACAGCATCAACGGGCTGAGTTTGCGCAGCGATTCCCAAAACGCCTGCCGAAGGAGTTCTCGCGACCAAACCGATTGTGGCTGCTTCATCGCCATAGGCTCTCCCTCAAAAGCCTTTCCCAAACAGGGTCAGATGCTCCAGCACCGGTCCCAGCACGAAAGCAGCGAAAAAGGTCAAGGCACCGACGATGAAGACCACCGCCACGAGCAGCCCGACAAAAAGCACGCTGGCAGTTGGGAAGGTGGTCACCGAGGTAGCGACCGCCCGCTTGCGCGCTAACGCGGCACCGATAGCGATGGCTGGAAGAAGCGTGGCAAAACGCCCGACGAGCATCGCCAATGCTGTAGTGAGCGTGTAAAAGGGCAAATCGCTCTTGAGAGCGCCCATCGCCGAACCGTTGTTGCCCGTCGTGGAGGCAAAAGCGTAGAGAACCTGCGAAAGCCCGTGCGCTCCCGCAGCAATCCCTGCCCTGCCTGCCTCCGTTTGCACTGCCAGCACCGTCAACAAAAGCAGCGTCAGCGCTGGCATGACCACGCCAACCACGGTCATGACCATCTCATAGGGCTCCAGTTTTTTGCCAAGGTATTCGGGCGTGCGTCCAATCATCAAGCCCGCCAGAAACATCGTCAGCAGCGCATAAAAGACCATCGTTACCACGCCTGCGCCGACGCCACCAAAGATGGGCTCGCCCATCGCCATGTTGAAGAGGAACACCAAGTGGGTGAGCGGCAAAAAACTCTCGTGGGCGCTATTGACGGCACCGCAGGCGACCGCTGTCGTGATTTGCCCGAAGAGCACGGAGGGCACCACGCCGAAGCGCACCTCCTTGCCCTCCAGATTGCCTCCGCTGACGCCCAACGAGGAAAGCAGTTTGGGCGCTTGGAGTTCGGACCAGAGCGCCAGACCCAACCCCAACCCAAAGAGCACCGCCATCGCTGCAAAGAGCGCCCAGCCTTGCTTGCGGTCACCCACCAATCTCCCAAAGGCGAAAGGTGCTGCCGCTGGAATCAGGAGAATTGCCAGCATTTCCAGAAAGTTGCTCAGCGGCGTGGGATTTTCCAGCGGGTGGGCGGAGTTGGAGGCAAAAAAGCCTCCGCCGTTGGTGCCCAGATGCTTGATGGCGACTTGCGAAGCGGCTGGACCCACGGCGATGACCTGTCGCTTGCCTTCCAGCGTGACCGCTTCGGGATACGGGCTGAGGGTTTGCACCACCCCTTGGCTGACCAGAAGGAGCGCCAGCACTAAGGACAAAGGCAAGAGCACATAGACCGTTGCCCGCACCAAGTCCACCCAAAAATTGCCGATGGTAGGGCTTTCTCGTCGGACAAACCCTCGCGCCAGCGCCGCCATCGCCGCAAGCCCAGCGGCTGCCGAGACGAAGTTCTGCACTGTCAAGCCCAGCATTTGCGTGAGGTAACCGAGCGTTCGTTCACCCGCATAGGCTTGCCAGTCGGTGTTCGTCACGAAGGAGACAGCGGTGTTGAGGGCGATGTCCCAGCGGACAGGTCCGAACCCTTGCGGGTTGAGCGGGAGCCATTGCTGCACCTCCTGCAGCAGCATCAATGCCGCAATTCCAATGATGTGGAACGCCACAAAGGCAAGGATATAGGCTTTGCCATCCATCTCTGTGGCAGGGTCAATGCCACCGAGGCGGTAGAGGAGATGTTCCAACCGACCGAGCCACCGAGTCCACGAAGGCAGATTCCCATTAGCCACTTGGGCAAGGTATTCGCCGAGCGGTTGGGCAAGGACAAGACAAACGCCAAGGAGAACTGTCAACTCAAGCCAGCTCATTGGAACACCATCCACTGCCCCTGTTTTCACTTCCCCTTCGATCTCACCGCGCCGACACCGATGGGAACACAAACATACGCTGAACGCCCTACACCCTAATTTCGCTGCGCCCCTGTTGCCAACCCTGGTTTGCTCAAGGTATCATCACCATCAGGCTCCGCACCTTTGTTTCCGCCGTCGACAACTGAGGTACCACCGGCGGGTCTTTTTCCAGAATCCCCAGTGGTTTGTCCACGGAAATACCTGCACCCGCGCGATTGCCCACCGGTCCGCCAAGAACGGCACACCGGAGTCATTGGTAACCGCAAATGCATAACCCGCTTCCTGGACGGCTGTCCGCACCTCCGGTGAATATGCCCCGTACGGATAGGCAAAACTGAGGACCGGCTTGCCCAGCACGTCCTCCAGCTTCTGGCGCGACTCCACCAGCTCGCGGTGGAGCTGCCGTGTCCCCGCAGTCGGCAGGTGGAGATGGCTTACCGTGTGCGATCCGAACTCTATGCCCGCTGCTGCCATCTCCCGCATTTGTGCAGGGGAGAGCAGAGCAGCACGCTCTCCATCTGGGTCCCAGAAGTTCCATCGCCGCTCCAGGTCTGCCACTGCAAAGACTACCGCCCGCATGCCATAGCGCTGCAGAAGCGGGAAAGCCAGGGTATACGTGTCTTCGTACCCATCGTCGAAGGTAAGGATAATCGGGCGCGGCGGGAGGGCTTGCGCACCATCCAGGTATGCCAGCACGTCTTGGAATGTAATCGGCGTATACCCCCATCGGTGGAGCGCTGCAAGCTGCCAAGCAAACCGTTCTACAGGCACGCCCAGACCTGCAAGGCGCCCCTCCAAAGGCTTCTCCACCACTCGGTGGTAGCAGAGCACAGGAATAGATGGCAAAGAGGCTACTCGACTCTCTTCGTACACGGCTCGCACCGCCGCTTCAACCCTCTCCAGGTCATAGAACCTGCGCAGATGCTCCGTAAGCTCAGGGGGAAGAGCCGGCGGTGTTGCTTGTGCCCACCGCTGTATGTCTTCCCGGAGGCTATGCTCTGTCGGCCAGGGTGGTCCACCGACATCCCCGAAGTTGGTCTTCAGCGCATCCTCCCAGTTCGCTGGTGTTACGGGTCCCCAGTAGCCCCTTTCTCCAAAGGCGATCACCGGTTTCCCCAGAAGAAGCCCTTCGATGGCAACGCGACCTGCGCCGATAACCAGGTCGGCTGCCTCTATCCAGCGAGGAAGGCTGGGCTCATAGGTCCGCACGCTCACCCACGTTCGCCCCACCTCGCGGTTGAGCCGTTCGGCTTGACAGAGGAGCTCCTCGGGGGCTGCCGTGCCCCCAATAAGGAACAAGAGCACTCTGCCGACCACCCTTGGAGCTATTGCCAACGCCTTCAGCAGAAGCCGAGCCACTTCCCCTTTCTGCGCAGTGAAACGCCCGCCATATAGCCAGACCGGAACCGCGGGGTCTACCCCGTACAGCTCAGTCTTTGACGCCGAAGGATGGTCCCACACTGCTTGGGGAAAGCCATTGGGGATAACTCGAATCGACCCTGGCGGATAGCCTAAATCTCGAACAAGATGTGCTTTGAGCGCTTCACAGACGGCGATAATATGCTGTCCCAAAACCCGAAACCGCCGAGCGGAGGCATGTACAGCCTGCAGACCGTGCGCAGTCGTTACCAGCGGCGTACGGGTAAGCTGACAAGCAATGTACGCGACCCACGCTGCAGCCCGACTGTGGGCATGGACCACGTGAATCCCCTCGCGCCGGAGAAACCGGACCAACCATCCCACATTCCGCAAACGCTGAAGCCACCCCCTGCGCCCGATCGGTCGGAGGTAGGTCTGTCCAGGAAATGGGAGCGTGAACGAATCTGATACCCCGTAGACCACATCCCCGCGCCGGACCTGCACTGCAGCTAACGTCGACGCGTACACTTCTGCACCGGTGAGCTGCTGCTGTGAGAGCAGATGGAGAATCTTCATGTCCTTTCTGCTGCAAGGGCAGCCGTCCACACCATCGGCTCTCCAAAGGTCGGCTCCTCAAAGGGATTCCCGAGCATATAGACGACCTCCGTGCCGACCGCTTTCCCCAACGCCTGGAGAGCGCTTACGATGGGATCCCTGCTCCCCCCAGCTATTGGCGTCCTTAAGCCCTCGGAGCAACAGCTCGCTCACTGGAAATGTTGGGGCATTGGGCACACAGTGCCGGAGTCTTGTAATCCAAATCTCCTGATTTCCGATTCCGCCACCGGCGGCGCAGGACAGCAGCTTCAATCCCACCTTGGTTCGATTTTGCCGGTTACCAATTCGTTGTGAGAGCTCCCAATATCGAGGCGGTAGAGAAGTTCGCGGCAGCGTTTGGATACTTAGCGCGACAGGAGTCTGTTGGATACCACCGCGTTGAACCCGTCATTGTGGGGAAGAGCGCCCGGGAGCGCCCCATACACGAACTCAGGGGGAGAAGTCGTCAGCGGGCTTTGGAGCTGACCAACGCGGTTGAGATTGAGCTCGACCATGCAGCAACTGTCAAAGAAGTCAAGAGCCTGTACGAGGCTATCGGCAAGATTGCGAAGCAGGCTCCGGAGGATGCAAAGTTCCACCAAGACGACTTGCCCATTATCCCCACGCGTCGGGGCTTGCGCATTCTCAACTTTAGCAACCTCAATGGCGAAGGGTTTATCGGTGTAATATGGGGAGCTGTTCGAGAAGTTTTTGGGAAACGGGCAATCTACCCCCTGCAGAGAACTGCAGGTGACTTGGTAAGTAACCCATGGAAGGAGAAGGACTATGCCAATGGAGAAGCATACCTCAAAAAGCTACGAGGACATGACTCTGGACGAACTACTACAGCTGCCGCCGGAAGAGATGATGGCGGCGTTGAAACAGGCAGCTCTCAACTCCGATATGGTGATGCTGCCTCCGGAGGACCACCCGATATTTCAGGAAGGGTGGTTGATATTTACAATACCGTCGTTCGGGGAATCGAAGAACGATACTACAAGTGGTTCCTCGGACTCGTCGAGTTAGCACGCGAAGGGAAGTGGGAGCAGATACCCCAGGGGCTGCAGGCATTTGTGCGGAAGCTGCTCCGCGAACTGTCACCTGGGGAGTCGCGGGCGACATCCCAGGGGGGTGCAGGGGAAACAGCCTCCGTCCGTGTCCGCAAAAAAGGGGAGCAGACCAAGAAGAAAGCCGAACCCCAGCAGGCGGAACCTGCTGGTCCCGAGGCAGCCCGCGCGGTTGAATCTTCCGAACTCCCACAAGCTCCACAACGCCCCGAAGCGACGGCAGAAACGCCCATCGCTGGAGAGCCAGTTACCCCAACGGGCACTGAAGCCGCCGCTACCGTTTCACCTTCCGAAACTGCACCCGAAACGGCGCCTACTTCGGGGTTGCAACCGCGACATAAAGCACCCGAAGCTGCAGTGAAACAGCGCGAGTTGCTGGCGCAGTGGCGCGACAGCTTGCTGGGCAATCGATTGCAGGAGCTGCAAGCAATCCACAACCAGATTCGGGAACGGCGATTGAAGGCAAATCTGCGCGCTGTGGCTGACTGGCTACAGCTTCTCAACAAGGAAGCGGAGGGGGGTAACAAAGCCATTGATGAGTTGCAACAGGCATTGAGGAGCACGCTCGGCTCGTTGCCCGTTGAAGCTTTAGCGGACCCCACCGAAGTTGCCCTGCACTGGCTGGCGACTGTGGTTCGACGCGGTAACGTCCGCGATGCACTGCGCCAAGATGTGCGCGACTGGTGGTCAACCATCATAGGCGACGAAAACGAATCCCACGTTCGCCTCCGCGCGATAGAGCACATGCGCGAGGCGCTTTTGCGCAACGACCAGGAAGCCCAGTCGATTTTGGACCAAGCCCTACCTCATTCGACGCGACACGTGCAGACGCTGTATGAAGCCATAGAACGCTACATCCACGAGTCTTCGCCTGGAGACGCAGTTGCAACGGCGCTGCGGCGGGCATTTGCAGAGATGCCCGCCGAGGCGTTCACAGAAACGCAGAAGATAGTGAGCAAGTTCATGCCGCTGGTCAAAAAGTACGGCGGGGCGCAGGGTCTCGAAGGTTTCAATCCCACCTTGGTTCGATTTTGCCACATGACGCGAGGCGCGGTCACGTACGTCAAGCGCGAGTTTCAATCCCACCTTGGTTCGATTTTGCCCGTGCAGCAGCGCTACGTAAAAGCCTACCGAGGCATCGTTTCAATCCCACCTTGGTTCGATTTTGCCCTACAAGCCATGCAAGGATTGCCTCCCGGTGCGGGGATGTTTCAATCCCACCTTGGTTCGATTTTGCCTTCGTGCGTGTCGGCACGACGCTTTACTGGAGCGAGTTTCAATCCCACCTTGGTTCGATTTTGCCGATAAGCATCGCAACCTTTTCTTCATCTAACTTCACTTGTTTCAATCCCACCTTGGTTCGATTTTGCCCCGTCTGTGAACGCGTACACCGCCGGACGCCGCCCGGTTTCAATCCCACCTTGGTTCGATTTTGCCAGTGCAGCACATTGTCGATCGTGTCGCCCCCAATGTGTTTCAATCCCACCTTGGTTCGATTTTGCCCGGCGCGGCTGGAGACGCAGGACATCACGTCGCTTTGTTTCAATCCCACCTTGGTTCGATTTTGCCCGACAAGGTACGTCTTGCCGCGCCAGCCCACGACAGTTTCAATCCCACCTTGGTTCGATTTTGCCCCACACCAAGCTGCTCATGTAGTTGTCCACCCACTGTTTCAATCCCACCTTGGTTCGATTTTGCCCACAACCCAACACCCTGATGTAGAGCCGTCGTAGGGTTTCAATCCCACCTTGGTTCGATTTTGCCTCGAGCACGGGGCGCCACTGCTCGGCGTAGGGCGCGTTTCAATCCCACCTTGGTTCGATTTTGCCTCGTGCGGATGAGGGCGGGAACACGCACACGCTCTCGTTTCAATCCCACCTTGGTTCGATTTTGCCCCCCGCCTGGACGCCAGTGCGCTGCAGCTGCTGCAGTTTCAATCCCACCTTGGTTCGATTTTGCCACGAGGCGGACGTTGCTGCGGAGGCTGCGGTGCTTGGTTTCAATCCCACCTTGGTTCGATTTTGCCTCCCCGCGCCCGACCGTGTCCACAAGCGGCAAGTCGTGTTTCAATCCCACCTTGGTTCGATTTTGCCGCATCCTTGCGCGGTACATCGAGCACCAGTACAGAGGTTTCAATCCCACCTTGGTTCGATTTTGCCCTTGGTGGGGTTCGATTCCCCACCAGCCCGCAAAGCGTTTCAATCCCACCTTGGTTCGATTTTGCCGTTGTAATGTTCCACAAAGCCGGAAGTGCAGCAATGGGTTTCAATCCCACCTTGGTTCGATTTTGCCTGGGGAGGATATCCCGATCGACGTTCGGCTTGCGGGTTTCAATCCCACCTTGGTTCGATTTTGCCCATGGCTGCACCGTAATTTGTTGAACATACACCGACGTTTCAATCCCACCTTGGTTCGATTTTGCCGGCGCGGGCGCTGATTGAGCTTGTGCCTGAATTTGTTGTTTCAATCCCACCTTGGTTCGATTTTGCCGTGTGCGTCTTGATTCGACGCGCGCGGGGAAGAGTGCCGTTTCAATCCCACCTTGGTTCGATTTTGCCGGCGGTGCTGAGAGCGATTGAGCTGTCGTATCGTGCGTGTTTCAATCCCACCTTGGTTCGATTTTGCCGGGCAAGCTCCAGCAGCAGCCAGAGCTGCCACCATCCGGTTTCAATCCCACCTTGGTTCGATTTTGCCTCCTTGCGCTTGCGCGGGATGGGAAGCAGCTCCAGCGTTTCAATCCCACCTTGGTTCGATTTTGCCCGTATTTCGCCACAAGCGTCCAAGCCGCTGCGGGGGGTTTCAATCCCACCTTGGTTCGATTTTGCCCATCATCGCGCGCAAAGCAGCTCTTGCGGCGTAACGTGTTTCAATCCCACCTTGGTTCGATTTTGCCACGGGAGCGACCTGTCGCCAGCTGACACCTTCGCCCGTTTCAATCCCACCTTGGTTCGATTTTGCCCCAATCCCACCCTAATTGCCTAAGTTTCCCCGCCACGGTTTCAATCCCACCTTGGTTCGATTTTGCCCGGGTTCCCAGTTGCGGTAGTCGCGGCAGATGTAGACTGTTTCAATCCCACCTTGGTTCGATTTTGCCCATCCTGCGCGTCGTGGAGCAGCTCTACTACGTCGCGTTTCAATCCCACCTTGGTTCGATTTTGCCGCACCGCCGGCAGTTCCAGCGCGCTTGGCATGCATTCGTTTCAATCCCACCTTGGTTCGATTTTGCCTGATCGTGCCGTCGACGCCGAATTCAGGGGCAGTAGTGTTTCAATCCCACCTTGGTTCGATTTTGCCCCGAATGGCGTCCCGTGCCCGTCCCTGATGAGCCCGGGTTTCAATCCCACCTTGGTTCGATTTTGCCGTGGACGCGCAAAGAAAAGAGTGGCTGCGCCCATGTAGTTTCAATCCCACCTTGGTTCGATTTTGCCGCGCGGTGATGGGGGCAATCCGCACGCCCGATGGGGTTTCAATCCCACCTTGGTTCGATTTTGCCCGGACGGGTGCACGCCCTGGGGCGATGTGCCCGTGCGGTTTCAATCCCACCTTGGTTCGATTTTGCCGGGAGGCGATGGTTTGGGCTTGTTCTGGGGTGAAGCGTTTCAATCCCACCTTGGTTCGATTTTGCCTCGCAAGGCGGCGGGCTTTGCGGGGACCGCAGGCTTGTTTCAATCCCACCTTGGTTCGATTTTGCCCTGCCGGCGCAGGTTAGTCGGTTTGTTCCGTTGCTAAGTTTCAATCCCACCTTGGTTCGATTTTGCCTCTGGGAAGTCAAACGTCTCGGGGTACAGCGCCCCCTCGTTTCAATCCCACCTTGGTTCGATTTTGCCCGTATTTCGCCACAAGCGTCCAAGCCGCTGCGGGGGGTTTCAATCCCACCTTGGTTCGATTTTGCCGTGCAGAGTGCGCTGCGCAGTATGAGTCTTGCGCAGGTTTCAATCCCACCTTGGTTCGATTTTGCCGAGATTTTGCGGCAGCAGCGGAAGTGGGTGGAGGAGTGTTTCAATCCCACCTTGGTTCGATTTTGCCCAGCAGCGGCAGACTGCTGCTCCCGCTGCTGGAAGGTTTCAATCCCACCTTGGTTCGATTTTGCCGCAGCAGTCTGCCGCTGCTGCTCAGCAGCAACAGCAGTTTCAATCCCACCTTGGTTCGATTTTGCCGCCTCCGCGCTCTACAGCCTCGTGCCTGTAGAGCGCCGTTTCAATCCCACCTTGGTTCGATTTTGCCGTGGGGAGCTGTTGACTGAAAACGCGCTGCGCGATGGTTTCAATCCCACCTTGGTTCGATTTTGCCTGCTGTATGCACCGCTGACAGAGCGCGCACTGCGTGGTTTCAATCCCACCTTGGTTCGATTTTGCCGCCATGTATCCGAAGTGCGGTGAACTTGTTCGTGTGGTGTTTCAATCCCACCTTGGTTCGATTTTGCCGCTCGGAGCTTTTGTGGGAAGAGGATTCGGAACGCAGTTTCAATCCCACCTTGGTTCGATTTTGCCCCTCGACAACCCACTCGGGAGGAGCTTACAGAAAGCGTTTCAATCCCACCTTGGTTCGATTTTGCCGGCATATCATCCCAGCGCACTCCAGCCCTCTGTTGACGTTTCAATCCCACCTTGGTTCGATTTTGCCACCCTGTGCCGCTGTGGTGGTAGAGGAGGATGGCAGGTTTCAATCCCACCTTGGTTCGATTTTGCCTCGAGGGGGAGATGGCTATGTGGCAGTTGGGCAACCGGGTTTCAATCCCACCTTGGTTCGATTTTGCCCAGCAGTCTGCCGCTGCTGCTCAGCAGCAACAGCAGTTTCAATCCCACCTTGGTTCGATTTTGCCGGCGACGGATAATCTCTGCTTCTGTCGCAGAGACCCGTTTCAATCCCACCTTGGTTCGATTTTGCCCACAGCCCGCCACCGCCTCGGCTGCGTCGAGAACGGCGTTTCAATCCCACCTTGGTTCGATTTTGCCGCAAACTTGCGGAATGACGCGCGTCACCCCATATTCGGGTTTCAATCCCACCTTGGTTCGATTTTGCCGCCCAGCCCGAACCCCGAGGGACGGTTACTCACCGTCGTTTCAATCCCACCTTGGTTCGATTTTGCCTTCATCAGCCGCTCTACGGTACTGCGCAGCTGCAGGAGTTTCAATCCCACCTTGGTTCGATTTTGCCGCGATATCGAAGCGATGGTGGTCCGAGGTCGTAAATTTGTGGTTTCAATCCCACCTTGGTTCGATTTTGCCCTGATACTCCCCGACGCGGCGCTCCAGCACCACGCGCGTTTCAATCCCACCTTGGTTCGATTTTGCCTGGGTTCGGGGCGTTTGTTTCACCGGAGGTCGCGCAGGTTTCAATCCCACCTTGGTTCGATTTTGCCATTGCAGGGTGCTGTAATGGTGCGGTACAAAATGCAGGTTTCAATCCCACCTTGGTTCGATTTTGCCACGTACAGCACGCCCAAAACGCGCCGTCTGGTCCGCGTTTCAATCCCACCTTGGTTCGATTTTGCCGGGCAGCAGAGCGGCGGTGCTGCTGCTGTCCAGGAGAGGTTTCAATCCCACCTTGGTTCGATTTTGCCACGCGAGACGCGAAGTCCCACGTTCTCGGCGACGCCCGTTTCAATCCCACCTTGGTTCGATTTTGCCCCAGCCCAGCCCAGCCGGAGCAGGACTAATCCCGCTCGTTTCAATCCCACCTTGGTTCGATTTTGCCCCCAGGGCACGGATGGAAGCGGTCTTTCCAACCCCAGGGTTTCAATCCCACCTTGGTTCGATTTTGCCCGTGCGGCTTGCGGCGGCGGAGGAGCTTCTCCGCCGCGTTTCAATCCCACCTTGGTTCGATTTTGCCTTACTGCGCCAGACGTTACGCCGCAAGGGCTGTTTTGGTTTCAATCCCACCTTGGTTCGATTTTGCCCAGTCCGTGTCCGACTTCACCATCATCTACACCCAGGTTTCAATCCCACCTTGGTTCGATTTTGCCCAAAATGGTGCCGTATCCGCAAAATCCTTCCCTTGTAGTTTCAATCCCACCTTGGTTCGATTTTGCCAGTGGAGCACTACCACGCAGCACAGCAGTTGCTCCGCGTTTCAATCCCACCTTGGTTCGATTTTGCCGAACCCCACCGCGGGCACCAGCCCAGCCCACAAAAGGTTTCAATCCCACCTTGGTTCGATTTTGCCCCAAACTTGCCCACCTTGCTCACCCAGCACGCCAATCAGGTTTCAATCCCACCTTGGTTCGATTTTGCCACCTGACAAGCCCACAGGGCGTGCGCGAACTCAACCGTTTCAATCCCACCTTGGTTCGATTTTGCCGGGGTTTTGCGGATACGGCACCATTTTGTACCGCACCAGTTTCAATCCCACCTTGGTTCGATTTTGCCGCGAGCAGTCCGATTTTGGTCTTTGTGTCCTTGTCGAGTTTCAATCCCACCTTGGTTCGATTTTGCCGGGCCGAGAGTACCCATGACATTGTCCACCGATTCGCTGTTTCAATCCCACCTTGGTTCGATTTTGCCGGGACTCTATTGCCCCACAGCGCCACTGCGCGTGTTTTGTTTCAATCCCACCTTGGTTCGATTTTGCCAGGGCAGCAGGGCAACAGTGCTGCTGCCCAAGGTGGGTTTCAATCCCACCTTGGTTCGATTTTGCCTGGGACGGAGCTTCTCCTCCGCCCAGCGGCGCCAGTGTTTCAATCCCACCTTGGTTCGATTTTGCCGCTAAGCTGGTTGCGGATAGTGAGGAGGTTCACCATGGTTTCAATCCCACCTTGGTTCGATTTTGCCAGGCGACCAGCAGCGCTACCTCCTCAATGTGTCCTGGTTTCAATCCCACCTTGGTTCGATTTTGCCCGGACCGGGCTTGACCACGAACCAGAACCTGACTAGTTTCAATCCCACCTTGGTTCGATTTTGCCCGGGCAGCAGCGCTCACCGTTTGCCCGCGCGTCCGCCGTTTCAATCCCACCTTGGTTCGATTTTGCCAGCTCCGGATCCGGAGCCCCAAATTCCATGACAACGGTTTCAATCCCACCTTGGTTCGATTTTGCCCGGATCGGCTGCAATCGCTACGCGTGCACGGTCTGGTTTCAATCCCACCTTGGTTCGATTTTGCCCAGAGAGCCGGTCGAATACCGCCAAGCCCCGGTAGTGGTTTCAATCCCACCTTGGTTCGATTTTGCCGCATGGAAGTTGTTCACGACGAACCTTCGGCGCTGCAGTTTCAATCCCACCTTGGTTCGATTTTGCCCAATATCTGCGACAACTAGACCTCTCCCGCTGTTGGTTTCAATCCCACCTTGGTTCGATTTTGCCGCTGGCGGCGTGGGAGATTTTGGGGCAGGCGGCAAATCGTTTCAATCCCACCTTGGTTCGATTTTGCCCGCACGTCAATCATAGCAACCCCGCCTCCCTCAAAAGGTTTCAATCCCACCTTGGTTCGATTTTGCCGAGCGCCCGGGGCTGGGGACTTTGGCTGTGGATAAGGTTTCAATCCCACCTTGGTTCGATTTTGCCACGTTACGTGCCAGGCCCGCGAGGGGGGAGGTGTACGTTTCAATCCCACCTTGGTTCGATTTTGCCCCGCCGCGCCGAAATCCACACGAGGGAGGGGTCTCGGTTTCAATCCCACCTTGGTTCGATTTTGCCACAGCACGCCCGACCAGTCCGCCAGACGGGGGGAGGGGTTTCAATCCCACCTTGGTTCGATTTTGCCGCAACGGTGAAAACCGCTGCCGTAATGTTCCATAAAAGTTTCAATCCCACCTTGGTTCGATTTTGCCGCGGGCGGGTGATAGACCACCCGCCCGTCCACGACGAGTTTCAATCCCACCTTGGTTCGATTTTGCCACCTCCCACCTACCATCGGACGTGGGGAGGATTTCAGTTTCAATCCCACCTTGGTTCGATTTTGCCTAGTACAAGACGGGCGTTGTACTGCGGAACTTCGGGGTTTCAATCCCACCTTGGTTCGATTTTGCCCTTTGCTGCAGGCGACCTCTCGGGGCGCATCGATGCGGTTTCAATCCCACCTTGGTTCGATTTTGCCCAGCACCGTAGTTGGCGGCACGCTGAAGATGTGCTGTTTCAATCCCACCTTGGTTCGATTTTGCCCTCATCGACAGCTGGAACAGCCGCGTCGGTGCCCCGCTGTTTCAATCCCACCTTGGTTCGATTTTGCCCGCCGTAAACTGCCTCTCAGAAGTGCGAAGAAGGTAGGTTTCAATCCCACCTTGGTTCGATTTTGCCTTTGAGCACGCAGACAGGGAGACTGCGAACGTCAGCGGTTTCAATCCCACCTTGGTTCGATTTTGCCGGCAGTCGATTCAAAGAGCCCGCGCCCTATTGCGCGGTTTCAATCCCACCTTGGTTCGATTTTGCCCGGCGCTACTGCGGGTGGTGCTGGAGCGCCGCGTCGGTTTCAATCCCACCTTGGTTCGATTTTGCCCTGTGGTGAGGGTGGACGAAGGGGGGAGGGTAGAATACGTTTCAATCCCACCTTGGTTCGATTTTGCCAGATGATATGCGTGCAGTTGAGATTGCCTATCGTTCGTTTCAATCCCACCTTGGTTCGATTTTGCCCCGGACCGCTCACCATCAGCGGCACGGTCACGCTGCCGTTTCAATCCCACCTTGGTTCGATTTTGCCGATGCCTGCAGAGGGGCTGTGGGTGCCAGGTGCAGTGGTTTCAATCCCACCTTGGTTCGATTTTGCCACAGGACGGGGGGACAGCAGTAAACGCAACCTCCACGTTTCAATCCCACCTTGGTTCGATTTTGCCCTGGCAGCGCCCTCGGCAACCGGCTGCGCAGCGTTCAGTTTCAATCCCACCTTGGTTCGATTTTGCCACAGGATGTGGGGGATACCACCCCACCTATGTGGTGGTTTCAATCCCACCTTGGTTCGATTTTGCCTTGTGAAGAGCCTACGCCTTGGGAACAGATGGAAGGGTTTCAATCCCACCTTGGTTCGATTTTGCCACATTGGCGTTTGAGTTTGTAGGGTACGCACCACACTAGTTTCAATCCCACCTTGGTTCGATTTTGCCGCGCCTGGGCGTCACCGAGAACGGTTTTCAATCCCACCTGTTTCAATCCCACCTTGGTTCGATTTTGCCTTACGCAAAAGATGATGATGATGCAACACTGTATTGGTTTCAATCCCACCTTGGTTCGATTTTGCCGTGCTATGATGAAAGGTGCATGGAGTGTGACCACTGGTTTCAATCCCACCTTGGTTCGATTTTGCCCCACCTTGGTTCGAGTCTCCACTGCCCGCGAAGCCGGCGTTTCAATCCCACCTTGGTTCGATTTTGCCCCTCAGCTATGCGTGCGGTTGAACTTGTGTATAGATGTTTCAATCCCACCTTGGTTCGATTTTGCCTCACGCAGAACGTACACTAATACCGCTGCCTCCGCGTTTCAATCCCACCTTGGTTCGATTTTGCCGCTGTCGACCGGTGGTGGCGGCTTTACTTTGACCCGTTTCAATCCCACCTTGGTTCGATTTTGCCACAGTGCCGGCGTAAGCCGGCGGGATGTCTAACAAGTGTTTCAATCCCACCTTGGTTCGATTTTGCCTGGCTCGGCGGGCGCCGCTGGGACGAACCCCAACCCTTGTTTCAATCCCACCTTGGTTCGATTTTGCCGCCCAGCCGGGCAGTGGGCGCTGGTACGCATCAGCGGTTTCAATCCCACCTTGGTTCGATTTTGCCTGGACCCAAAAACGCTTGCACGGACGATCGGAGTCAGTTTCAATCCCACCTTGGTTCGATTTTGCCCAGTCCAAGCCTACTGCACCCTGACCCCAGCCCAAAAAGGTTTCAATCCCACCTTGGTTCGATTTTGCCCTGTGGGGTTCGATTCCCTGCCAGCCCGCGAAGCCGGCAGTTTCAATCCCACCTTGGTTCGATTTTGCCTTCACGCGCGGATGCTCCCAACTACGCACCCCCACTTTCGTTTCAATCCCACCTTGGTTCGATTTTGCCGCTGGCAGCAAGCGGCCAGCCAGGCGCGCGAGAACTGTTTCAATCCCACCTTGGTTCGATTTTGCCGGAGCCTGCGGTCCTTGACGCAGCCGAGTGCATTGCGTTTCAATCCCACCTTGGTTCGATTTTGCCTCTAATTCGCTCAAAGTAAACTCACCCCCGCAACCAGTTTCAATCCCACCTTGGTTCGATTTTGCCGCCTCCGCGCTCTACAGCCTTGTGCCTGTAGAGCGTGTTTCAATCCCACCTTGGTTCGATTTTGCCACTGCTGTCCCCCCGTCCTGTTCTCGGACAGGATGGTTTCAATCCCACCTTGGTTCGATTTTGCCTTTGAGCACGCAGACAAAGAAACCGCGAACGTCAGCGGTTTCAATCCCACCTTGGTTCGATTTTGCCGTCGAATACAAAACGAGGCTTTGTCATTGCTTGATGGTTTCAATCCCACCTTGGTTCGATTTTGCCCCAACATCGTCACGCCCGGGCTTGTGCAGCCCGTGCGTTTCAATCCCACCTTGGTTCGATTTTGCCTCCGCCAGCAGCCTTTCGGGGAACCCAAATATTTCGGTTTCAATCCCACCTTGGTTCGATTTTGCCCGAGCGCTACGGTGACCTGGCAGACGAGCTGGCGAGTTTCAATCCCACCTTGGTTCGATTTTGCCAGGATTCAACAAACCTCAATGCGCGTTCTATGACGTGTTTCAATCCCACCTTGGTTCGATTTTGCCCCACGACGGAAGAGGGGTGGGTGGAGGATGTTTGGTGTTTCAATCCCACCTTGGTTCGATTTTGCCGGGTGGCGGGCAGCAGGAGCAGCGGTCCGCTGCTGCCCGTTTCAATCCCACCTTGGTTCGATTTTGCCTGCGGTTTTGCCGACCCCCGGCGGTCCCCACAACAGCGGTTTCAATCCCACCTTGGTTCGATTTTGCCGCCGCGCCCATTATTTCCCACGCCGCCAGCCACCGCTGTTTCAATCCCACCTTGGTTCGATTTTGCCCGTCGGGGAGTATCAGCTCCCTGAGACGGTGTGGGTCGGTTTCAATCCCACCTTGGTTCGATTTTGCCCTGAGGAGTTCGGGTTCCCTGAGCGGCTGCTGGCGGGTTTCAATCCCACCTTGGTTCGATTTTGCCCCGCCGGTCCTTCGCCGACGCAGCCGGCAATGCACTGTTTCAATCCCACCTTGGTTCGATTTTGCCAGAGAATCCCACCACCTGCCAGCTCCTCCACCCACGGTTTCAATCCCACCTTGGTTCGATTTTGCCAGCAGCACCCACCCGCTTTAGTGGAACATTCACCCGCGTTTCAATCCCACCTTGGTTCGATTTTGCCCTACTTTGAATTTAAGTACGATTCAAGCTTAGATAAGTTTCAATCCCACCTTGGTTCGATTTTGCCCGCAATCCCCACCGCCACACAAGGTTCGTAGCGCTCTGTTTCAATCCCACCTTGGTTCGATTTTGCCCAGTGTGGCGGCAGTGGGTTCGTAGCCACGCTGCTGCGTTTCAATCCCACCTTGGTTCGATTTTGCCCTATCGCTGGCGCCTTGAGACCGTACTTGAGGCGCTTAGGCAAGTTTCAATCCCACCTTGGTTCGATTTTGCCCACGTGATTGTGGTTCTCACGGACGGGTACACGCCCGTTTCAATCCCACCTTGGTTCGATTTTGCCTTTGTCCACCTGCAGTGGAGGCATGACCCACTGCGGGTTTCAATCCCACCTTGGTTCGATTTTGCCCCTATGATTTGGCAGAAGTTGAGCGATGCGATTGTAGGTTTCAATCCCACCTTGGTTCGATTTTGCCACCTCGAGCGCGTTGCGCAGACTGCGCGCGACGCGCGTTTCAATCCCACCTTGGTTCGATTTTGCCGCTGCGCCCGCGTCCTCATGTAATCGTAGTTCTCAGTTTCAATCCCACCTTGGTTCGATTTTGCCATCACCTCCACCACACGAACCCCCAACCGCGCCCCCGTTTCAATCCCACCTTGGTTCGATTTTGCCGGCTGGAGTACGTGCGCGCGAAGTTCCCTGTCACGCGTTTCAATCCCACCTTGGTTCGATTTTGCCTCGAATGGATTACTGGTGCAAACCAGCAAAGAAGAGTTTCAATCCCACCTTGGTTCGATTTTGCCTCGAGAAGCAGCTTCGATGATTAATCCAAATAGCCAGTTTCAATCCCACCTTGGTTCGATTTTGCCGCCTGAGCAAATCTATGAATACCGTCTCCTATTCCGTTTCAATCCCACCTTGGTTCGATTTTGCCGCAGGACGTGCTCGGCCGCGCGCAGGGGCAGTGGTCGCGTTTCAATCCCACCTTGGTTCGATTTTGCCGCAAGCGTCTCGATCTGCATGGTGCGAATATACGCGTTTCAATCCCACCTTGGTTCGATTTTGCCTGCTTGCGCTGCTGTGGGAGGACGCGGCGCAGACAGGTTTCAATCCCACCTTGGTTCGATTTTGCCGCATGGCTTCGGAAGATCCGGTTCTGGGCGTCGGATGTTTCAATCCCACCTTGGTTCGATTTTGCCAACCGAGGAGGGATGGGTTGAGGATATTTGGTTTTGGTTTCAATCCCACCTTGGTTCGATTTTGCCGTAGTGTCCGAGTTCCCGTTCGCCATGCAGGCATTCGGTTTCAATCCCACCTTGGTTCGATTTTGCCATCGCAGTGCGGCAGGCAATTGCAGACGTGCTCCAAGGTTTCAATCCCACCTTGGTTCGATTTTGCCCGACGCCACCAGCTCGCCATCGCGCACCTTGCAAAAGTTTCAATCCCACCTTGGTTCGATTTTGCCCCACTGCTGTACACAGTTACCACTCCCGAGGTCTTGGTTTCAATCCCACCTTGGTTCGATTTTGCCTTCATCGCGGTCGTGGAGGCACACAAGAGCGGCTACGTTTCAATCCCACCTTGGTTCGATTTTGCCCTGCGCGCGCGTCTGCCTGGCTCGGGTACGCCCATTGTTTCAATCCCACCTTGGTTCGATTTTGCCTTCGCAGAGCATCTGCAGCGGCACAGGACTACCAAGCGTTTCAATCCCACCTTGGTTCGATTTTGCCCAGCGTTGCAGCGAAAGCAGAAGAGGTGGACGAAGTCAGTTTCAATCCCACCTTGGTTCGATTTTGCCGTCATGCCGCCACTGCAGGTGCACAAAGCGATTCGCCGTTTCAATCCCACCTTGGTTCGATTTTGCCCAGTTTGGAAGCGACGGCTTCTATTCCTGCCGAGGTTGTTTCAATCCCACCTTGGTTCGATTTTGCCACCGATACAACGTAGGGATGGTCCTCCCAGAAGTGGTTTCAATCCCACCTTGGTTCGATTTTGCCAGAGCTGCCCGGGGTAAAATTAGATGAAGAAAAAGGTTTCAATCCCACCTTGGTTCGATTTTGCCGCACCGCCGAGCGGTGGGCGGCGGCGTGGGAAATCAGTTTCAATCCCACCTTGGTTCGATTTTGCCGCGCACGTGGGATTTTGCGTCCCGCGTGCTCGCGGGTTTCAATCCCACCTTGGTTCGATTTTGCCATGCACACCTGGCGGCTCGACCGCACAACGCGGTTCGGTTTCAATCCCACCTTGGTTCGATTTTGCCAACACTACGCCGCCCAATTGGGCTACGACCCCAAGGTTTCAATCCCACCTTGGTTCGATTTTGCCCTATTGCACCACAATTCACCGTCCACATCGTGCGTCGTTTCAATCCCACCTTGGTTCGATTTTGCCTTTGAGCACGCAGACAGGGAAACTGCAAATGTTGCTGGTTTCAATCCCACCTTGGTTCGATTTTGCCCTATAATTGCGGATTGCATATTCACGTGGGACGAAATTGTTTCAATCCCACCTTGGTTCGATTTTGCCCCCGACCGCCGGAACCAGACAACCTCTACATGAAGCGGTTTCAATCCCACCTTGGTTCGATTTTGCCCGAACTCGGGTTCCTGGCAGGTTCTCAATTCGGGCATGTTTCAATCCCACCTTGGTTCGATTTTGCCTGGGTAGGCAGCAAGCAGCATCTCGCGCAGCTCCTCGGTTTCAATCCCACCTTGGTTCGATTTTGCCCAGCGCCCGGGGCTGGGGACGCTTGCTGTCGACCGGGTTTCAATCCCACCTTGGTTCGATTTTGCCCGCTCCCAATTTACCATCGAGAATGCCTGTGGGTAGGTTTCAATCCCACCTTGGTTCGATTTTGCCCGCAATGGGACGCTGGCACCTGTGGACGCCCTCAAGCGTTTCAATCCCACCTTGGTTCGATTTTGCCTTGGGACATTTGGCGTTGACGTAGTATCTACGCTAAGTTTCAATCCCACCTTGGTTCGATTTTGCCCAGCACCGCCATCGCTGCACCCTCCTATCTCAAAAGGTTTCAATCCCACCTTGGTTCGATTTTGCCAAGCGAAGCTCACGCTCACGCTTGCTGAGAATCACGCGTTTCAATCCCACCTTGGTTCGATTTTGCCACGTTGGGTGGTAACCCCCACACCCCGTTCTTGAACGTTTCAATCCCACCTTGGTTCGATTTTGCCAAGTACTTTGAGCTAAAGCGTGATTCGTCGCTAGACAAGTTTCAATCCCACCTTGGTTCGATTTTGCCGGCGCCGCCACTGGCAAATCGATTTGTCCATCTACAGGTTTCAATCCCACCTTGGTTCGATTTTGCCAATCCCACCTTGGTTCGATTTTGCCAACGTTGATGATGGTTTCAATCCCACCTTGGTTCGATTTTGCCGAAGCTTTGGCATCGATTGCCCAGCGCCTTTTGCGCGTTTCAATCCCACCTTGGTTCGATTTTGCCCGGCGGCGTGGGAAATCATGGGCGCTGCAGCGGAGCAGTTTCAATCCCACCTTGGTTCGATTTTGCCGCCGGATGGCAATAGGTAGGTCGGTCGGACTTTCATGTTTCAATCCCACCTTGGTTCGATTTTGCCGTCGGGGAGTATCAGCTCCCCGGCGGCGTGTGGGTTGGTTTCAATCCCACCTTGGTTCGATTTTGCCATCCGCAGCGCCTTCACGTCCGCCAACACCCGTTCGGTTTCAATCCCACCTTGGTTCGATTTTGCCGCGGAACAGATGCCCGAACCGTACGTCAAGTAGCCGCGTTTCAATCCCACCTTGGTTCGATTTTGCCTGAGCTGCGCATTGCTCACGCTGGACTTGGCGCGGGTTTCAATCCCACCTTGGTTCGATTTTGCCTACCGCTGCGACGTGTGCGGTCCACGCAAGGCGCGCGTTTCAATCCCACCTTGGTTCGATTTTGCCGCGAAAGGCGTTTCCCGCTACGGCCCCGGAGTGGCAGGTTTCAATCCCACCTTGGTTCGATTTTGCCGCCAAGCCCGGGAAAACTGGGCCCAAGGGGTCCAGGTTTCAATCCCACCTTGGTTCGATTTTGCCTCTTGCGGAGCTGCCCGTTCTCGCCGATCTGCACGAGTTTCAATCCCACCTTGGTTCGATTTTGCCCCCGGGACCTTGGGGACGTGGTGGCGCGGTGGCGAAGGTTTCAATCCCACCTTGGTTCGATTTTGCCTGTAGGTGTTGCCGACGTGGACGAATTCGTCACGGTTGTTTCAATCCCACCTTGGTTCGATTTTGCCCGGCGTAGACTTGGGCAACATCCGGATCGGCGGCCGTTTCAATCCCACCTTGGTTCGATTTTGCCCGAGCGTATCAGCCATCGTTTTGCAAGCCCCTTCCTAGTTTCAATCCCACCTTGGTTCGATTTTGCCACCCACACGCCGCCGGGGAGCTGATACTCCCCGACGGTTTCAATCCCACCTTGGTTCGATTTTGCCCGGCACCGGTGCCGGCAAGCCCGCGCCCGCCTGCGGGGTTTCAATCCCACCTTGGTTCGATTTTGCCCTGATTGCCCGAGATGTCGTATGAGGCGTTCCACTTCGTTTCAATCCCACCTTGGTTCGATTTTGCCCTGCAAATCGCGTTCTGCCAATGTCCATCGCCCAATGTTTCAATCCCACCTTGGTTCGATTTTGCCTCCAATTGACCTGCCCGCGTAGCATCAGTGAACATCGTTTCAATCCCACCTTGGTTCGATTTTGCCCCGCAAGTCGTCACTGCTTGGGACGTCCGCGAGCTGGGTTTCAATCCCACCTTGGTTCGATTTTGCCTCCGGCAGCATGGACGGCGGCATGCTGGCTCGGGCATGTTTCAATCCCACCTTGGTTCGATTTTGCCCCGTCCTTTTTTTTGGGGCTGGGCTGGGGCCGTTGGGGTTTCAATCCCACCTTGGTTCGATTTTGCCCGAGCCCAAGGTTCCACTCGTCTCACCCAGCGCAGAGTTTCAATCCCACCTTGGTTCGATTTTGCCCCAGGATGCCTTGGAGGCACTCCAGGAGTTCTACCGTGTTTCAATCCCACCTTGGTTCGATTTTGCCAGCATCCGTTACCTCCCGATGCTCAAGCTCTGCGCGGTTTCAATCCCACCTTGGTTCGATTTTGCCCCACACGAACCCCCAACCGCGCCCCCAGGGCGCGGAGTTTCAATCCCACCTTGGTTCGATTTTGCCACGAGTTCTCCATCTCCGTGCGCACGGAGACTCGTGGTTTCAATCCCACCTTGGTTCGATTTTGCCCTGACGGGCAGCAGCAAGAAAACGATGCTGCAGCCCAGTTTCAATCCCACCTTGGTTCGATTTTGCCGTGTGAAGCTGCCTGCCGACGTCATAGAGCGTGCACTAGTTTCAATCCCACCTTGGTTCGATTTTGCCGCATAGCACGTCCAGCACGCCCAGCCGGTCCGCTGGAGTTTCAATCCCACCTTGGTTCGATTTTGCCACGCTCCCGCACGTACGTGTAGACGGCTTCTGCAGTGTTTCAATCCCACCTTGGTTCGATTTTGCCACGCCCGTTGCGTAGCGGTTGCCCTGTACGGCCTGCGTTTCAATCCCACCTTGGTTCGATTTTGCCTGACAAACCGCTTCACGAGCGACCCCGCCGAGCACTGTTTCAATCCCACCTTGGTTCGATTTTGCCCCTCCCACAGTAGCGCCAACACCGCGTAGGGCATGTACGTTTCAATCCCACCTTGGTTCGATTTTGCCTCGCTTGAGTGGCGGATCTGGAGCTCGGGCAGCGTGATTGTTTCAATCCCACCTTGGTTCGATTTTGCCGCAGCGCAAATATACGGCGCTCAGAACGGATCTTCATGTTTCAATCCCACCTTGGTTCGATTTTGCCCGCGCCCGAAGACATCCTGCATCCGTAGCCAACCGCGTTTCAATCCCACCTTGGTTCGATTTTGCCGGGCGGGCGGCGCCAGCCGCGGCAGCGCTGCAGCGGTGTTTCAATCCCACCTTGGTTCGATTTTGCCCGGGCGAATGACGCCGAAACCCGCGCGTATCTCTGCCGTTTCAATCCCACCTTGGTTCGATTTTGCCCCTTGAAGTACTCATCAAGCGCCCGCCACTGCTCCTGTTTCAATCCCACCTTGGTTCGATTTTGCCCTCGCATCGCGAGATGGACGGTAAGTTTGAAGACGGTTTCAATCCCACCTTGGTTCGATTTTGCCGCACCGCCGCCTATTTCAGCGCGCCTGGCATGCCTTCGTTTCAATCCCACCTTGGTTCGATTTTGCCCGCAAAGTGGATGCCCAACTCGCGCAAGCCCAAGAGTTGTTTCAATCCCACCTTGGTTCGATTTTGCCGAGCTAATGGCTGAGTTGGTTGTGGTGCGTAAGTATTGTTTCAATCCCACCTTGGTTCGATTTTGCCCAACAACGCGTATGTGCGCATGCTGAAGGAGATCCGCAGTTTCAATCCCACCTTGGTTCGATTTTGCCCAGGTGGACTTGCAGGGCGTGGCGCGACTTCTGGGGGTTTCAATCCCACCTTGGTTCGATTTTGCCCGCGTTCGCCGGCTGCGAAGGTCAATTCGATGCTGCGTTTCAATCCCACCTTGGTTCGATTTTGCCGCACCGCAGCGTAGTATACTGCAGCGTCGGTAATGTCGTTTCAATCCCACCTTGGTTCGATTTTGCCGCAGTGCTGCATCGTAGTTTGCGTAAGTCGAAAATGTTTCAATCCCACCTTGGTTCGATTTTGCCATGATGCCTGTACCCGCGCTCTGCTGGGTATTTTGCGGTTTCAATCCCACCTTGGTTCGATTTTGCCGCGCCGAGCTGAACGCAGCGGTCGTCGTCGTGCGCGAGTTTCAATCCCACCTTGGTTCGATTTTGCCGCGCGACTTCTGGGGCGGGCGCTTGAGGACCCGATTGGTTTCAATCCCACCTTGGTTCGATTTTGCCTTGTACTACCTCATCAAGAGAGCTTAGCACGACTATGTTTCAATCCCACCTTGGTTCGATTTTGCCCCATCTTCCGTGCTACAGCGCAGGAGGTCGGCTCCAGTTTCAATCCCACCTTGGTTCGATTTTGCCCCGGCAACCGGCTGCGCTGCATTCGTGGGCAGCGTCGCAGTTTCAATCCCACCTTGGTTCGATTTTGCCGTGGTTGGGTGGCGGGGTGTCACCTATCTCGTAGAGGGTTTCAATCCCACCTTGGTTCGATTTTGCCGAAAGCGGGCTGGATAAAACACCACCGCATGTTGCCCGTTTCAATCCCACCTTGGTTCGATTTTGCCGGGCGACCTCGAAAAGGAGCTGGGGCGCGTGTTCCGTTTCAATCCCACCTTGGTTCGATTTTGCCAGCAATTGGGGCGCTCCGTGCCACCCGAGGCTATTTGTTTCAATCCCACCTTGGTTCGATTTTGCCGTGCCAACACAGGGTGTGGGGGATATCACCCGACGTGTTTCAATCCCACCTTGGTTCGATTTTGCCGGGAAATCATGGGCGCTGCAGCTGCGGCGGGGGCGAGTTTCAATCCCACCTTGGTTCGATTTTGCCTACTGCGGGCGGTGCTGTCGATATTTCGTCAAAAAACGTTTCAATCCCACCTTGGTTCGATTTTGCCGCCGCGCTGGCTTTGGTGACGTACTTGACGATGTACGTTTCAATCCCACCTTGGTTCGATTTTGCCCGACCCCGCCGAGCACTACCGCAAGTTCCGCGAAGCAGTTTCAATCCCACCTTGGTTCGATTTTGCCGGACTATCAGGCCGGGATCGAGAACCCCAGGCAATCGGTTTCAATCCCACCTTGGTTCGATTTTGCCCGATGAACCGCACCCGGCGCTGCTCAGGTTTGAGCGGTTTCAATCCCACCTTGGTTCGATTTTGCCCACCGCCCGCACTCCCGTTCCCCGCCGCAAGGAGAAGGTTTCAATCCCACCTTGGTTCGATTTTGCCGTTATGCTTGTTGCAACAATTGTGGAGAGCCAACTTTAGTTTCAATCCCACCTTGGTTCGATTTTGCCTGACGGCGGGATACCATTCCGTCGTCGTCGGTGGGGAGGTTTCAATCCCACCTTGGTTCGATTTTGCCTTCAACGTTGCCGTGCACGTGCCCGCGCGTGACACAGGTTTCAATCCCACCTTGGTTCGATTTTGCCCAGGCACGGTGCCGCGCTCGCGGCTGCTCTGGGCAATGGTTTCAATCCCACCTTGGTTCGATTTTGCCGCGGGCTTTGCGGGTTTAGGGCGTCGTGCCGGAAATAGGTTTCAATCCCACCTTGGTTCGATTTTGCCGCGTCTCCTGCAGTGCATTGTAGACCTCTACCCACGTTTCAATCCCACCTTGGTTCGATTTTGCCACCCCCTCCATCCGCCACCCCTGCCGCCGCAAAAGCAGTTTCAATCCCACCTTGGTTCGATTTTGCCCAGGGCGCACCACCCCCGCAGCGGCGGCACTGGCGGGTTTCAATCCCACCTTGGTTCGATTTTGCCCCTACTGGTACCGAGGCGCCAGGCTCCAGGGGGGCTGTTTCAATCCCACCTTGGTTCGATTTTGCCCAACTACTCCAGGCTACCCAATACCTCCTTGAGCATGTTTCAATCCCACCTTGGTTCGATTTTGCCGCGACGGAAAGTCGCCCTTGTGCCCCCTCTTAGGAGCGGGTTTCAATCCCACCTTGGTTCGATTTTGCCTACGCAACGGGCGTCCAGCGAGCGGGCGACGAAAAGGTTTCAATCCCACCTTGGTTCGATTTTGCCGGGTGAGACGCGTAGACCCTTGGGCTCGGTACCCCGACGTTTCAATCCCACCTTGGTTCGATTTTGCCTACGTACGATGGCTTCAAGGCGGAATACTTCGATGTGTTTCAATCCCACCTTGGTTCGATTTTGCCCGAGCGCCCTCCGCACTTCATTCCAATCCGATGCCTGTTTCAATCCCACCTTGGTTCGATTTTGCCGAGAACCTGCGGCTTTGGCGCAAGCGCGTCTCCGAAGTTTCAATCCCACCTTGGTTCGATTTTGCCTCTCATTGCATCATGCCGCCACTGCAGGTGAATAAACGTTTCAATCCCACCTTGGTTCGATTTTGCCGACATGGGTGCAGTGTGGGTTGGAGGGGACTTCTCGTGTTTCAATCCCACCTTGGTTCGATTTTGCCATGTCCTGCAGCAACCGCACAAGGTTGGGATACTGGTTTCAATCCCACCTTGGTTCGATTTTGCCCGAGATTGCTTATCGCGCCTGTGTCCCCGCGCTGTTGGTTTCAATCCCACCTTGGTTCGATTTTGCCCAGCTGCGCTTACCGTCTGCGCGGGCGTCATGCCGGCTGTTTCAATCCCACCTTGGTTCGATTTTGCCTAAGTCGGGTGGTACCCCCCGCAGCCTGTTCTGGCACGTTTCAATCCCACCTTGGTTCGATTTTGCCGGGAGTATCAGCTCCCCGACAGCGTGTGGGTGGTGGGTTTCAATCCCACCTTGGTTCGATTTTGCCTACTACTTCCGCAACGGGCTTGTGCAGTTCGACAGTGTTTCAATCCCACCTTGGTTCGATTTTGCCACCCGCCGGTCCATCCCCAACGCAGCCGGCAATGCACTGTTTCAATCCCACCTTGGTTCGATTTTGCCGGCTTGGCTGGCGGCTTGCTGCCACGATTGCCTGGGGGTTTCAATCCCACCTTGGTTCGATTTTGCCGAAGGGGTGCGGCTGCCCGAAGGGGCGCTGTACCCCGGTTTCAATCCCACCTTGGTTCGATTTTGCCGAGCACGTACAGCACGACCAACACGCCTGACCAGTCCGCGTTTCAATCCCACCTTGGTTCGATTTTGCCCTGCCAGTCAATGTCGGCACCCTCGGGCAGCTCCAGTTTCAATCCCACCTTGGTTCGATTTTGCCGCAAGCGTCGGGCGCGTCACAGCAGCCCGCACACGGGTTTCAATCCCACCTTGGTTCGATTTTGCCCCGTGAGCCCAGCAAGCGACTTTTTGGGGCTTCCTGTCGTAAGTTTCAATCCCACCTTGGTTCGATTTTGCCCAGCGCCCGGGGCTGGGGACGCTTGCTGTCGACCGGGTTTCAATCCCACCTTGGTTCGATTTTGCCCGCTCCCAATTTAC
>Ga0079997_135110_pt1 | contig 30885 bp, 26 predicted proteins | sample PerSpoCPS_CMetaG_FD_69200 | JGI IMG/M metagenome (GOLD analysis project Ga0079997, IMG submission 69200) | Archaeal communities from Yellowstone National Park, Wyoming, USA - Perpetual Spouter C (PS_C) MetaG (SPADES assembly) (version 2) | ecosystem: Environmental > Aquatic > Thermal springs >... | reverse complement strand
ATATCTTTGCTCTGTTATTTTCTTCATTCCGAAATTTTGCCTTGAAATTTCAGTTGCTCTAACAATTTCTACTCTCTTTGCTGATTTTTATCTTTTTTCTTGTCAATTCTTAAATTTCCTTTCATCATTTTTATCTCTTTTTCACCTTATCTTTTCCATTTTTATTTCTCTCTTATGTTTTTTATCTTGGTTTTATTCCGAATATAGCGATTGCTCCAAATATTATAGCGACTATTATAAATCTTGCAACAACTTTTGGTTCGCTCATTCCACCAAGCTCAAAATGATGATGTAAAGGAGCCATCCTGAAAATCCTTTTTCCTCCTGTGATTTTAAAATAAGCAACCTGAATAATAACAGATAATGCTTCAATCACGAACAAAAAACCAAGTATAGGGAGGAAAAATTCAAATTTTCCCAGTATACTTATAAATCCCAAGAGCGCCCCCAAAGACAAAGAACCTGAATCTCCCATAAAGATTTGTGCCGGGAAGTTATTCCACCACAGGAATCCCAAAAGTGCCCCCAAAATGGCGAAAATAAGAACGGTAATCTCCCCAACTCCGGGAGTAAAGAAAAGCTCAAAGTATTTTGCAAAAACCGAATGACCTGAAAAATATATAAATAAGCCTGAAACAGCAAATGCTATCGCAAGATGACCGCCCGCAAGTCCATCAAGTCCATCTGTCAAATTTACAGCATTTGATGACCCAGTTATGATGAAAATACAAAATAAAATATAGAGAATATAATTAAAATCCACTGATATATTCAAAAAAGGCAACCTTACAGGAGTTTTCAGGTCAAATAAAAGCTCCGCTACTAAAATAGAAAGACAAGATAAAACTATCTGTATAAAAAATTTTTGCGATACTGTAAGTCCTCTTTTTTTGCTTTTTTTCTTCAATACATCATCTAAAAAGCCAAGGAAAGTAAAAACAGAGAAAGTAAAAAGAGAGCTTAAAAGATAATTGTTTCTCAAATCCCCAAAGAGTAGGATGGAAATTAAAGAGAAAATATAAATGAATACTCCACCAGCAGTTGGAGTTCCCTCCTTTGAAAAATGAGATTTTGGCGCAAGATGATAAACTTTCTGTCCAAGTCCCCAATTTCTCAAAAGTTCTATTATTTTTCCACCGAAGAATATAAAGAATAAGAGAGGAATTATAGCTGCGGCAACAGCTCTTTCCATTATCTTGTAATCAAATAAATAAGCTAACATAGGTATATAAGAATAAATTCTAAAAATCCGAACTTTTATAAGGAACACTTGAAACTTTGATGAAAAATAGCCTTTAATGAGATGATTTCAAGTGTGATATGAAATCTTTTGCAAGTTCATCAAACTTCAATCCCCGAGAAGCTTTGAAAAAAATGAAATCAAAATCTTTGTAGATTTCTTTGAGCCTCTGAATCAGCTCAATTTTTGACTTGAAAGCCTCTGCTGAAAATCCACAGCTTTTTAATCCCTCCTCCATAAACTTTGCATAGTTTCCAGACAGAAGAAAGAAAGAATCTTTTGGTGAGATATATTTTTTGGCACTCTCCCCTACTTTGAAATGCTCCTCTTCTGAGTATTTCCCGAGTTCAAGCATATCTCCCAAAGCGAAAAGTTTTTTACCATCAACAAAAGACGCAGAATAAAACATAGCAGAAAGAGATAAGGGATTTGAATTATATGAATCATCAACTACTACAAAATTACCTATTTGGTCAACTTTGAACCTTGAAAATTCATTCTTGAACTCCTTAAAATTCACCTTTTCTTTTATTAACTTCAAAATCTCATCTTCTTTCATACCCTTAAACTTTTTAAGATATAAAAATAAAACCGAAATGGCAGCAGAGACATTTGATCCAAAATGTGGAGCAAGATTCGTTTTTACAATTTCTTTGAAAGATCTTCCATCAAAAAGTATGGAAAGAGAAAAATCAGTTTCAAAATTTCTTGAAACCGAAATTGGATTAGAAAAAAATCCATATCTAAATATCTTCTTTTCTGTTTCATTTCCCAATCCAAATGCAACTTTTTCCGGATAGTCAAGGGAGAGAAAAAAACTCCTTAATTCTTCTGTATCAACATTTATAAAAACTGTTCCACCATTTGCCAATACAAAATTTATAAGTTCTATCTCCTCTTGAAATACTTCCTCCGGAGATCCAAGTCCTTCTAAATGCTCTTTCCCAAAAGAGACTAATACTCCAAAATTCGGTTCCGCAAATTTGGAAAGATACTTTATTTCCCCTTTTGATGAAGTTCCTATTTCAAGAACGAGAATTTCGGTTTCATTTTTCAAAGATGAGATAGATACAGCAAGACCTATCTCATTATTAAAACTTTTTATACTTTTTTGAACTTTGAACCCCAATTGAGAAAATAAAAAGTAAATGAGTTCTTTTGTCGTTGTTTTTCCTGCACTACCACCGACAGCAATTGTAAACGGATTTATCTTCCTTTTTACAAACTGACCTATTTTCAAAAACGCTTCACGAGTATTCTCAACCAAAATTTGAGGGATTTTCAGATTTTTATTTTCCGAAGATACAAGAACAGCAACTGCCCCCTTTCTTTGAGCCTCCTCCAAAAAATCATGCCCATCAAAATTCTTACCTTTTATTGCAACAAATAATGCCCCCTCAACGGATTGACGAGTATCAGAAGATATATATAGGAAAGTATTTTCTTTTTCTTTTTCATCCCGAACTATAACTTTACCATTACATGCATCTGACACATCTTTTACGCTAATTTCAAATGGCAATTGAACAAACATAATTCATTCCTGAGAATTAATACATAGATGAAAAAAAATTTCCTCTAACTTCATAAAGTTACTTCATCCCACCATTTAGCATATTTTTCAGCAGATTTTTTTATCTCAAAACCTATAATTTCAGGAACAGTATAAGGATGAATTTTTTCAACTTCTTGAACTATTGAATCAAAAAGTTTTTCTTTCGTTTTAATAATAAGAATAACTTCTGGATGATCTTCTATCTTCCCCTGCCAACTATAAATAGATCTTGAAACCTTCAAAATATTAACACATGCTGCAAGCTTTTTTTCAACCAATGTTCTTGCAATCTTCGCTCCAACTTCCTCATCTGGTGCTGTTATAAAAACTACAAAACGCATAACTTTAATTTTTTCCTCTGAAAAACTAAATTAAAATTGTCAAAAAAAATTATGAAAACGAAAGCAGATGAATAGTTTTTATTGAACAAAAAAATGAACAAAAAAGAAAAGGAGGTATAAAAACATGGGAGAAAAAGGAGCAGCCAACAAAACAGGATATTCAATCAATGTAGCAATTATAACCGGAGGAAGCTTTGGTATAGGAGAGGCGCTCGCCAAGAAATTCGCGGAAAATGGTGTAGAGGTTATCTTAACAGCAAGAACAGAAGAAAAACTTATCAAAGTCAAAGAAGAAATAGAGAAAAAAGGAGGAAAGGCTCACATATATCCGGCAGATCTCACGAAAGTTAATCTGAAAGAACTATATGATAAAATATCAGAGCAACACAATCCAGATACACTCGTCAATAACGCTGGATTTGGCACAATCGGTCCATTTTATAAACTTGATTTAAAAAAGGAACTTGAAATGATAGACCTTAATGTAAGAGTTCTCGTAGAACTTACCCACTATTTTCTCCAAGATAGAATAAAAAAAGGTCAAGGAGGAACACTTGTAAACCTGTCATCTTTGGCTGCATTTTTCCCAATTCCATACTTTGCTACTTACGCTGCAACAAAAGCATTCGTTTTGAGCTTTTCGGAAGCCATAAGAAGGGAAGTTCAAGATAAAAAAATAAGAGTGATAACAATATGTCCCGGAGGTATAAAAACAGAATTTCAGAAGAGAGCAGGAGTAAGAGAAGATATATATCAATTCCAAAAGTATATGAATGTGGATGAAGCAGCTGAACTTATGTGGAACGCAATAAAATCAGGAAAAAGTCCGTATGTCCCTGGGCTCCAAAACTGGTTATACTCTGTTATTGTAAGATTTATCCCAATAAACATTATAACTGCTCTTGGGAAGAAATTTATGGAGATGGGGAAAAAGTAATATGGCGGAGAGGGCGGGATTTGAACCCGCGAGGCAGGTTTTAACCCGCCACAGCTTAGCAGGCTGTTGCCTTAGACCGCTCGGCCACCTCTCCATTTCCAAGTTTCAAATTTCACCTCCTCTTTGCAAACAAGATAAAAATTATTGTAATCATCTTTTACCATAAATCACTTTTTCTTGAAAAATAAATCAAGAGCTAAAAACACATAAAAACAAACAAAAAATGAAATTAAATGTATCACATAGAAATTGAGCCTTTCCTGAATTCGGTTTCTCCTATTTTTACATTAATACAAGCTGGCTTATTTTCACGATGGCAAAACTCATAGGCTCTTTGCATGGCAGGTATGATATCTTGGGGTTTCTCAACATATTCTCCATATCCACCAAAAGCAGAAACTACTAAGTCGTATCTTGTGTATTCAAGTTCAGTCGCTATCGCTCTTCCATACATAGGAACCTGAGCCCTTTTTATCTGAGTCCACGCAGCATCATTCCCAATTACACTTATAAACGGGATTTTTAATCTACAAGCTGTTTCAAGTTCAAAACCATTAAAACCAAAAGCACCATCTCCAAAAATAACGAAAACATCATGGTCAGGTTTTTCCAACTTTGCAGCAATAGCAAACGGAGCACCAACACCTAATGTTCCAAGAGGTCCCGGATCAAGCCATCCCCCAAGATGCGAGGGCTTCAAAAAGTACGCAGCAGACCCAACTATATCCCCACCATCCCCCACAATTATGACCTTATCTCCCAGAGACTCTATAAAATCTGCTACATCTCTACATAATCTCAACGGATTTATAGGCACAGAATCTGATTTTCCTTCTTCATAAGCTTTAAATTTTCTTTCCTCCTCGTGCTTTTTGATCTCATCTATCCAGCCCGAAAATCTTGAGCTTGACCAATCAACTTTTTCTGCGACTTTAACCAAAGCAGAAAGTGGATCGCAGACCTCTGAAATATTTCCCTCTCTATTTCTTTTCAGTTCGGCTGGATCAAGACCAAGTCTTACAAGGAAAGCATTCTCGTTGATTGTTCTGCCATAATCAAGTCTAAAATCAAGGGGAACACCGGCGAGTATAACAAGGTCTGCCTGAGCAAGGGCTTGCTTCCTGGCAAACCTGAAAAGCAAAGGATGGTCTTTTCCCAAAGAACCACGAGCGAGACCATTCACAAAAACAGGAACACCAATCTTATCAATAGTTTGTCTCACAGAATCCCTATATTTTGACCAAGCGATTTCAGAACCGAGCAATATAACTGGTCTTTTTGATTCTTTCAACTTTTCATAAATTTCGTTAGCAGTTTTTGCAGAGGCTTCCGGTCTTGAATAATATATTTCAAGAGCTTCAACATCATCTGCTGGATTGAATATAATATCCATAGGAACCTCAACATAAACTGGTCCTGGGAGACCGTCAAGAGCGGCAGAAAAAGCCCGAGCCATATATTCAGGAATAGATTTTGTATCGGGAACTTGCACAGCCCACTTTGTTATTGGTTTGAGAACAGATATGTGATCCATTTCTTGCAGGGCACCCTTTCCATAAAAGAAAGTCGGAGCCTGCCCGCCTATGAGTACCAAGGGAGAATTAGCTCGGAAAGCATTCGCAACACCAGTTACCGCATTCATAACACCGGGACCTGCTGTTACTGCTGCGACTCCGATATATCCTGAAACTCTCCCCGATGCATCTGCTGCAAACACTGCTGCCTGCTCATGTCTGTAATCTACAACTCTGACACCATAATCAGCACAACCTTCATATATTTCCATTATGTGTCCGCCACATAAAGTGTGTAGATGTTTTACACCATACCTACTCAATATTTTCCCTATAAGTTTTCCTCCAGTCATAGCAAATTGAATTTAATCCTCCGAAATCTTTTTTAGCATGAGAGTTGAAAAGTAATGAAGATCTGTTTTATTTAGTTCATCAAGATTGGAGATAAACTCATTCTCTGTACCACAAAGCTCACCAAAAAAAGCAAGGAACTCACCGTTCTTTTTCATAGATTCACTTCTTCTCTCTTCCAACTTTTTCCTTATCTCTCCTATAACCCTACCGCATTTGAAAATAAAGATAGTTGAAGCCAAATTTATGATTTCATCAAATTCTGGTCTGAGTTCTGCTGTCCTACAACCAGATTTTTCCTTTATTGATGCTGGCATTATGACCAATATCTCATCTCCATCTACAATAGGTATTGCAAGACGAGAAGCCAAAATTTGAAATGAAGAAATCCCCGGAACAATTTCAATCTCAAACTCTCTTTTCTCTTTTATTATATTGATAATGCTATTGAAAGTTGAGTATATAAGCGGATCTCCCTCAACCACAAAAACACATTTTTTACCTTCAAGAACCCTTTCTCTAATTTTCTCATAAGCAGAAAACCAATATGGTCTTGCTTTCTCTTCTTTCGTTGTCATAGGAAAAATAAGCTTCTGAATATCCTTACCTTGTAAATCACAAACTTTCTTTACTATTTCAAGAGCAAAACTTTCAGAGTGGACGGATTTGACCGGACAAAAAACAACATCTGAATTATCTATAATTTCCTTTGCCCTGATAGTTATTAAAGAAGGATCTCCCGGACCAACTCCAACACAATAGAGTATATTTTTTCCACCCCTTAAACCATCAGAATTCTGATTATCTTTATAGAAATGGTCGCCAAATACCATAACAGATTAATTTTTACAGAAAAAACCAAAATTTCCATTTTTTCACATAGCTAACTATAATTTTTCAATAAAAAAAAGAAGAAAGAACTTATTTCGGTTTCTACGATTTTTATATAGTAATTTTCAACCATGTTGAAGAAGAACGAATATTCAGATAAAGCAAGCACGCTAACCGAGGCAATTCCTTACTTCCTTAAATTCAGAGGTAAAACTTTCGTATTCAAAATAGGAGGGAAAATACTTGATTCAGATGAAGTTTTTGAATCAATAGCAGAAGATATAGTTATCTTGTCGCTCGTTGGAATAAATCCTGTCGTAGTTCATGGTGGCGGAAAAGATATAACGGCTTTTCTTGAAAGATTAGGTATAAAATCAGAGTTCAAAGACGGAATAAGAAAAACAGACGACAAAGTTATGGAAATTGTAGAAATGGTTTTAGATGGCAAGATAAATGGTAAAATCGTTTCTTCAATCTGTAAAAAGGGCGGAAAAGCAATAGGACTATCAGGAAGGGATAGCTTCTGCATAATTTCAGAAAAGGTTGAAGGAAGAGTTGGAAAAGTAAAAAAAGTAAAAGGAGAAGTTATAGAAAAAATAATACAATCAGGTTTTATACCTGTTTTCTCCCCCGTGACCACAACAGAAGATGGCATTTCGCTGAATACAAATGCAGATGAGGTAGCTTGTGAAGTAGCGATATCAATCTCATCAGAGAAACTTATACTCCTAACAGATGAGGAGGGAGTAATAGGTAAAAACAATCAAATATTAAAAACAATAACAAAAGAAGAAGCAGAAGAACTAATAAAAGAAGGAATAATTCACGGCGGTATGATACCAAAAGTAAGACTTGCAATAAAGGCAATAGAAAATGGAGTAAAAAAGGTTCATATAATAAGCGGATTAATTCAACACTCTGTCCTACTTGAAATTTTCACAGATCAGGGAATAGGAACAGAAATAGTAGCTCAAACATAGCAAAAATTAGCTCACCCATAAATAACTTGGTACTGCCATATCTCCCCCCGAATTTCAAAGGAACACAAAAAACTTATTTTTCACAAATTTGGACTAAATTATTATTTAAGATTTGGGTGGAAGCAAAACACCTAATGAGAGGAAGAAATGAAAGAAGAAAAAAAGAAGAAAAAAAAGATAAAGGGAACAGCATGTGAGAAAAACGAACGAAGAACAATTGATATTCTGAAAAGAAAACTTATAAAAATAGGTATATATTCAGCTCCAATTATTGCAAGTGTATCTATACCAGATATAAAAATTCAAGCTCAAACTCAGGTGGAGCCACCCCCAGGGGATCTTCCCTCTCCAATTTTCAGAAAAAAAGGTATTATAGAGGAAGAAAGAAAAGAGAGGAATGAAAAGATAAAAAGACTAAAAATCAAGTCAATCTATGAGAACTCCAAAAATTTATTGAAATCACCTTTCAAGAAATCACCACTTGAAACAAAAAAAGAAGAAAAGTAAGAGTAGAACAAATATCTTCTGCATTAAGCGTACAAATCTGCAAACCATAAAAATTAAATCTTTCGTATTATTCGCAAGACTTTGGGAAAATCTCTTATATAGAATGGTTTATTTACTCGGAAAACTTTGGATTTCTGCAAAACTTTAGATATTGCATCAAAGGAAACTTTATATTCTAAACATTCTAAATTCTGTGTATTTTTGAGTAATTCAAATGCACCCTCTGCTTTGCTAAGCTGCTGTATGCGTAAATCTTTTTCTGAACCCTCTTCATAAATAATAAAATTATATGGCGGGCGAGGTTCACCAATAGATCTTGGCACAAAGAATTTCACAAATCTCCTCCCTCTATATGTATATCGTGGAAGAATAGGTTTAGGAAAAGGTACTATCTCACCTTCCTTAGATATCAACAGTGGTAGAACAGATTTAGGAAACAGTACTATATCATCTCTTTTAGATATCAGCACAGGATCATCACCTACATACTTTGCTCCGCCCTTTACTAATCTTCTAACTATCCTACTCTTCCCTGCTCCACTTTTTCCAACAAAAATATAAGTTTGACCATCAAGAACACAAGAGGAGGCATGAAGTAGCAGAAATCTATTTTGCAAATCTTCTAAACACATCTTCATTATCTTATCATAAGCTGAAAATAAATCAGCATAGAAATCTTTTACCTTGAAATTTATTACCTTGATATCTCTTTGATATTTACAATTTATTTTTCTTTTTTGCTTCCCATTATCACTTTTTCCCTCATCGCATACAAAATGAAAAAAAATTTGTTTCAAGCACCTCTCAAACTTTTTATTATCACATAAAATCTTGAACTTCAAACCCAAAATATCTAAAAAAAATCCTCCAGGTCTTTTCGTAATTTGATCCCCCATCACAAAATCTACTATAATATATTCATCTTTTCTCCGTAAAATTTTATTAAACTTATTATCAACATGGATGAGACAAAAAATAGCACAGAAAAAATAAAAGAGATGCTAAATGAGCTTGCTTATAATCTTTGGTGGTCCTGGAATCCCCCAGCAAAAAGACTTTTCCGACTAATAAGCGAAATAGTTTGGAAAGAATCAAAGGAAAATCCCGTAGCCATAATAAAAAACGAGGAATTAGTTGAAAAAGCAATAGAAAACAAAAATTTTGTAGACCTCCTTAACTTCACATATTTGCAGTTCAAAAAATATATGGAAAGAATAACAAAGTACACAGTTGATTTTCAAAAACCCGTTGTGTTCTTCTCAGCTGAATATGGACTGCACCAATCTTTACTAATATACGCCGGAGGTCTCGGTTTTCTCAGCGGAGATATACTCAAAGAAAGCTCCGATATAGGCTTACCTATGATAGGTATAGGCTTTATGTATCCACAAGGGTATGTCAGACAAAAAATAAGAGTAGATGGATGGCAAGAAGATATATTCCTTTCCAACTCAAAAGACACTATGCCAGCTCAAAAACTACTTGATGAAAATGGAAATTGGATAAAAGGGAAAATTGAATATGCAGAAGATGAAGAAATCTACTTTGGAGTCTGGATAGTGAATGTAGGAAAAACAAAACTTTATCTTATTGATACGAATGTTGAAGAAAATTCTCCCTGGAACAGAGATATTTCATCAAGATTATATGTTGCAGATAGAGAATTAAGACTTCGCCAGCAATTTACTCTTGGGTTCGGAGGTATTGCTATACTTAAAAAACTCGGAATTACCCCCGGAGTTATTCATATAAACGAAGATTATCCAGCTTTCGCCTCGCTAGCAAAAGCAGTAGAAATGCTAAAAGAAGGAGAGAAATTTGAGAACGCAATTGAAAAAGTAAGGGAAATGACTTTGTTCACAACTCACACACCTTTGAGAGCAGCAGTGAATACATATCCGTTTCATATGATAGAAGAACATCTTACTTTTTTAAAAGATTATGGAGTAAATATGAAATGTATTTTTGATCTTGGAGTAAATCCCTTGAATCCATCGGAAGGCTTCAACACAACTTTGATGTCTATGCGACTTTCAAAATTCACAAATGCTGTGAGCAAAAAACATATGGAAACAACAAAAAAAATCTGGGGATCAATTTTAGATGTAATAGCAGAAAAGGAAAAAAGAAAAATAGAAATAGATTATGTGACAAATGGAGTTCATATACCATCATGGCTATGTGCATTTATAAGGAAATTACTTGACAAATATCTGAGCCCACATTGGGTTGAGATGCAAGACGAGGAAAAAATATGGAAACTTGTAGACGAAATTCCAGATGAAGAACTCTGGCAAGCTCATATGGAAAACAAGGAAATTTTGATAAGCCACATATTAGATAGAGCAAAAGAAAGCTGGCTGAAAGATAAATCAGAGCCAACAGTAATAATAGCAGAAGGAGTTTTTCTTGACCCAGATGTGCTCACAATATGCTTTGCAAGAAGAATGACAGGATACAAAAGACCAGCTCTTATTTTCCACGATCCAGAAAGACTCAAAAGAATTCTAACAAACAAAAAAACTCCGGTTCAGCTGATCTTCGCAGGAAAAGCTCATCCCGCAGATATTGAAGGGAAAAAAGCAATTCAAACAATTTTTAATTTCGCAAAAAACCCGGATTTTGAAGGGAACATAGCTTATGTTGAAGACTACGATGAAGAATTAGCTCATTACCTTGTAAGAGGAGTTGATGTATGGCTCAACAATCCTATCCCACCACTTGAAGCCAGTGGCACAAGTGGAATGAAAGCAAGCATAAATGGAGTTCTTCACCTCTCTGTATTAGATGGATGGTGGATTGAAGGATATAACGGAGAAAACGGATGGAAAATCGGTGATGAAGAAGATGCAAATTTACCACCAGAAGAAAGAGATAGAAAACACGCAGAACAAATTTACAACATAATAGAAAATGAAATCATACCGCTTTACTATGAAAGGAACGAAAAAGGAGTCCCTGTAAAATGGGTAAAGAAGATGAAAGAAGCAATAAAATCTGTTGCCCCAAAATTTTCAGCACGAAGAATGCTAAAAGAATACATAGAAAAATTTTATTCAAAAATGATAAAGTAAAAAATGAACCATAAGCACATAGTGAAAATTAGCAGACTTTGAAAATAACAAAATATGGTTCGACAGAAAAAACTATTTTTGCTTTTCTGGTGGCATATGCATCAACCTCTTTACAAAAATCCTCAGACATCAGAATATGAGCTCCCTTGGACACTCATACACTCAATAAAAGATTATTTTGATGTTCCAGATTGGGCTGAAAGGTTTGAATTCAAAATGAGTTTCAATATTACTCCGGTTCTTTTTGACCAAATTCAAGATTATTCAAATACAAAAAAAATAAAATGCAAACTATTAGAAATCATAAAAAAAAGAGAAAACACAAAAGAAGAAGATAAGTTCGTAAAGAGGTTAGTAAAAATAATAACACCTTATCCCAAATCCAGATTGTTCTATACAGAAAAAACTCGTGATCTTGCATTAAATTATATGATTTCTTGGTGCGGAGAAAATCTTAAAAAATCAGAAATAGTAAAGAACCTTTCCGAAAAAAAAGAGAATTATTCAGATGAGGAAGTCAATTCTTTTATTTTAGAAATAGAGAAACACATAAAAAGCATAATTCCAAAATACAAAAGGCTCAAAGAAGAAAAAATAATATCAGTCTCAATTTCTCCCTATTACCACCCTATAACCCCTCTACTTTTTGATATTGAAGCAGCAAAAGAAGGAGGAATTGATGAGATTCCAAATATAGATAGGTTCTTGTTTTATGAAGACGCAAAAGAACAAATAAATAAAGCGAAACAGAAATTTGAAGGAATTTTTGGAGAGCCTCCTTCAAGTATGTGGCCATCTGAGGGAGCAGTTAGCGAAAAAATGTTAGAAGAAATCTCTGATATGAAATTCATCGCAACAGATGAAAAAATACTTTTCAAATCACAAGAAGAAAAAAGAAAAGACAGAATCTATTGCAGATTCTTATTCAAAGATAAAATTTTTATTGTTTTCAGGGATGTGGAATTGAGTGATCTCATCAGCTTCTCTTATCACAGCTGGGATCAAAAATCAGCAGTTCAAGATTTTATTTTACGCCTGAAATTGATATACGATAGTGTTGATTTTTCACCACTTGTAAGTGTTATTTTAGACGGTGAAAACTGCTGGGAATACTATCCAGAAAACGGGAAAATTTTTATGGAAAATCTTCTTTCAGAAATCAAGAAACAAGACTGGATAGAACCTGTAAAAATAGAAGATATTATGGAACTTGATGGAAATCCTATAATTTTCATAGATAGAATAAAAGCAGGTTCGTGGATAGACGGAAAATTTTCAAAGTGGATAGGGACAAAAGAAAAAAATTCTTATTGGGAAAAATTAGCCGGGGCAAGGAAAATCAAAGGTATGACAGAAAAAATACTTGTAGCAGAAGGAAGCGATTGGTTCTGGTGGCAAGGGGAAAACACGCAGGAAATAGAATTTCTTGAAGTATTTGATAAACTCTTCAATCTTTATATTTCGTCAGATTAGTTTCTATCGCTTGATTTGAGATCACGAATTTTTGATAAAGCTAAACTCAAAAACCTTTCCTCATCGTCCTTTGTTTTAACTCTCAAAATCTTCTCCTCTGCAAGTTTTAAAACTAACTGAAATGCATACTTTTCTAGCTCTTTTCTTTTCTCCTGAACTCTCACTTCAATTATCCTGTTAATCTCTTCAATTTTATTTTTAGAATAAATTTCCGCACTATTTCTTATCCTTTCGCATTCTTTTTCAGTCAGCTCTTCTATTTCACTCTTTATTTTTTCTTTTTCTTGTTCTGCTGATTTCCTTTTTTCCAAGGCTCTGTTGTAAATTTGTTTTGCCTCCTCCAATCTTTTTTTTGACGCTTCAAGCTCAACCAACATTTCAGATTTACTCTTCTCAACAGAACCCTTCAACTTCGGGAAGACAAACTTCACGAGTATAAAGAGATAAAGAATAAAGTTTATTGATGTAAAAACTAATGTCCTTATAAACTCTCCTCCTCCGTGTCCTTCCATAATCTTTTAACCTCCTACTTCTTTTTCTTTCTTTATTTTTTTCTTTTATTTTTTTCTTTTATTTTTTTACTTCAAACTTTTCTCGCCAAAACCTTTTCCAAAAGCTTCTGAGAAATTTCATCAACTATTTTAGGTATTTCGTTCAATACTTTCTTTTCGTACTCTTCAAGCTTTTCTGTTTCCTCTTGGAGCCTCTTTGATGCATATTCATCAACTTGGGAGATTATTTCGGATGCTCTCTTCCTCTCTTCCTCTACCCTCCTTTTATATTCCATCAGTGCCTTATTTCTTGCTTCATCTATAATGCTTTGATATTCCTGTTCAAGCTTTCCAGCTTCTTTGAGAAATCTTTCTGCTTCTTCATTATTTTTCTTTACCTCCTCAAAGTACCCTGCAACTTCATTTAAAATTGGTTTTACAACAAAATTTGATAGAATAAGATATGCCAGAATAAAAATAAAAAAACTAATTACAAAGGTCAAATCTGGTTGAAGCATAACTCTATTTTTCTCATACGAAAAAATAATTTCATTAAAATCAAAAAAATTTGGCTCATGCCTTTAAGTGATCGGAAAGCGGGTGCTACAAATTACCCTCTGAACAAAATCTTAAAAATCAGATTTGCCCTTGTTGTATGTTTTATAAGCATTTTTTCACTCAATAATTCCGATGACTTAAAGGGTAGAGCCAAAAATTTTTTTAAAGGACAATTGATTCACGGAAAAAAGGAAAGAGCCGAAAAGAAAATAGCCAAAAACAAAATCAGCAAAAACCAAAACATTTAAATAGAATATATAAAATAAAATGAGTGAATGCAGGAAAAAAATGCAAACTCACCTTTTGAAAACTCAGAATCAGATTTAAGATATAAAGAAACGATAAAATATATTTTTAGCTTTATAAAAAAACATCTAAAAAGCTATGTAAAGGGGATATCAGCCACCGTAGCATCCGCTTTTTTTTCTGCAATAACTCCAATCTTTGTGAAAAAAGGGATAGAAGCTCTTGAAAAAGGTACAACAAAAGATTTCATAGTTCTTGTAGGATTAGCAATAACCTCATTTGGAATAATAAGAAGCGTTCTACTTTATATAGGAAGAGTACTAATAATAAGAGCAGGAAGGCTCGTTGAAAAAGATATAAGAGATGATATTTTCAAGTCTACCCTACCAATAAAAACAGAGTTCTTTGATAAAGAAGGTACAGGGAAAATAAGTTCAGTAATAATAAACGATATAGAGAATGTAAGAATGATGCTCGGATTTGGTGGGATGATAATTTCTCATATAATGCCCGTATTCATAATGAGTGTCATAGGGGAGTTTCTCATAAATCCAAAACTCACTTTAATATCTCTTATCCCACTTTTTAGCATAACATTTGTTGTGATTTTCTTCCAGAAAAGAATATTCATAATATCAGAAAATGTGCAAGATAAGCTATCTGAAATATCAGATTTCAGCCAAGAGAAAATATCTTCTATAAGAATAATAAAGAGTTTTGCAATAGAAGAGGAAATCCAAGAGAAATTTAAAGAAAAAACAGAAGATTACATGAAAATAAATTTGAAGCTTGCAAAAGAAAGAGGAAAATTTGATGTTCTATCTTTCCTACTTGCAGAGCTATCTCTACTCTTTGTCGTGATATTCGGAGGAAAAATGGTGATAGATAATGAAATACCAAAATCTATTCTCGCAGGTTTTATAGCTTACCAAATAATACTAACATGGCCAGCTATGGCTATGGGATACCTCGTCGTAATAATTCAAAGGGGTCTTGCCTCCTTATGGAGGGTTCAAAAACTAAAATATCAAGAAAAAGAACAAGATATAGATAATATACTTGAAATTATATCGGTATCAGATGATAACAGAAAAAGCACAATTTCGCTGCAAAATCCGAATATAAGAATTATAAGGAGCCAAACCACAGAATATCACAATTCAAACTTAAAATATGATATTGAGATAAAAAAATTAAATTACGGTATCTTAAAAGATATAAACCTGAAAATACCCGAAGGTAAAAAAATAGGAATAGTTGGAAAAACAGGATCTGGCAAAACAACATTACTTCAACTCATAATGAAACTTTACATTCCACCAGAAGATGCAATATTCATAGGAGGAGAAGATATATGCAAAAAATCAACCTATGAGATAAGAAAGATAGTATCAGCTGTGTTCCAGGAAAACTTCTTTTTCTCCGGAACAATAAAAGAAAATGTAATTTTAGGAAAAGGAGATTTTCCAGCATTAGAAATGAACGGGAAATGGTACTACGATGGAAATGGATACTATAATGGGAATGAAGCAAAAGAAGATGAAAATGAAATAAAAAAAGAAGTTGAAATATATCTCAAAATAGCGAACTTTGATTTTCTATCTTTTCCAAAAGGAATAGAGGAAATAATAGGAGAGAAAGGTATAAAGTTATCTGGTGGTCAGAAAGAAAGACTTGCACTCGCACGAGCTTTAATCAAAAACCCCAAAATATTGATTTTAGATGACGCATTCGCAAATATTGATACAAAAACGGAAGAAGAAATAATCAAATCTCTCTTCAAATTCGTAGAAGAAAAAAACATGACTTTGATCTTTGCAACTCACAGAGTAAAAAACCTTGTTAGTTTTGACACAATTTTAGAACTTGATAAGGGGCAAATTATAAATATTGATACTCCATCAAATCTCCTCAAAAACAAAAATTCAATATTCTCAAATTTTTATAAAGAAGAAATTGAAAACTCCGAAATACTGTGGGGAAAACTAATATGAGTAATGGGAACAAAAATACAACAACAAAAAGGAGCGAGTTAGAGTTCATTTTGAAATTTTTTTCTTATCTTACAAAATATAAATTCAATCTTTTTTTATCAATAGCTTTTCTTACAGGAGGTATAATATCTGAAATTTCAATTCCAGCACTTTTGAAAAGAGCCGTAGATTTAGCGATAGAATCAAAAAACATCTGGAAACTCTTTATTTTTTCATCTACTATACTAGCTGCTATAATAATCTCATCTTTGAACCACTATTTTCTGATTTACTTTACAAACAAGATTGGACAGAATGTAATAAAAGATATAAGAAATGAACTTTTCAGTCATATTTTAAGATTTCCCCTTTCTTACTTTGACAAAAACCAAAGTGGCAGAATTGTTATAAGAATAACTAATGATGTCGAGAATCTTACAGAACTTTTTATTTCAGGACTTATAACCTTTGCCGCAGATATACTTTTGATAATAGGAATTTCTACAACTCTCTTTTTCCTTGATGTAAAACTTGCGTTCATTACTCTTTCAGTTTTTCCAGCGATGATAGCTATAACTTTATTTTTCAGAAAGAAAGCAAGAGAAATTTATCTTAACATAAGAAAAAAAATAGCTGAACTTAATTCTTTTATAAGCGAAAGTATAATCGGAATAAAAACCATAAAAATACTACCCGCTTACATTTTCTCATTCAAAAGATTCAGAAAACTTAACAAAGACTATTCAGAAGAAACAGAAAAAGCAATATTTTTGTTCTCCTTCTTCTTTTCTTCAATAATTTTTTTCTCTGCAATAGCTTTAGGAAGTGTGATGGGATTTGGAGGTGTAAAGATTTTAGAGCACGAGCTTTCTTTTGGAACATTTATTGCATTCTGGTATGCAGTAAATAAGCTTTTTGATCCAATATGGGATTTCAGTGAAAAATACAACATAGTCCAAACCGCAATCGCAGCGTCTCAAAGAATATTCAAAATACTTGAAACAGAAACAGAAGAATATGAACCAAAAGAAGATTACGAAACAAAAAAAATAAAAGCAAAAGCAAATAAAAGGATTGAAAGAGGAGAAATTGAATTCCAAAATGTAAGCTTCTCATACGATGGAGAAAAAATAGTTTTAGATTCTGCATCTTTTAAAATAAACGCAGGCGAAAATGTCGCAATAGTAGGACTTACTGGTGCAGGCAAAACAACAATTGCAAACCTTATCTTGCGCATGTACAAACCTCAAAAAGGTCAAATTTTGATAGATGGTGCAAACATAGAAACCTATCCACTGAAAGAAATAAGAAGAAAAATAGCAATAGTTCATCAGGATATTTTTATCTTCTCAAGAAAAGTAATAGAAAACATAACCTTTGGACACAAAAATCAGGAGAAAATAAAAGAAATAATAGATATTTTGGATGAACTTGGAATAGAAATTGACCTTGAAAAAGAGGTAGGAGATGACGGAGCAGGATTATCATCTGGCGAAAAACAAATAATATCTATTTTGAGAGCTTTTTACTTTGATCCAAAAGTAATAATATTTGATGAGGCAACAGCATTCATAGACCCAGGAACGGAAGCGAAGATACTAAAACTGCTTGAAAAAATAGCACACGGCAAAACCCTAATAAAAATAGCCCACAGACCATCTACCATAAGATGGTCAGGAAAAATAATTCTTGTAAGAGATGGGAAAACACATGAAATACAAAAGCCCATAATAATGCCCCAAACTCAAAAAGAAATAACAACAACAATAAAAGAAATAACAACTAAAATTGAAGGCTAAAAAGAATAAAAAAATAAAAAAAATAAGAAAAGAGTAATGAAAAGTAAAGTGAAAATAATCCCAAAACAATAAAAATAAAGTCTAAGATAAAAATAAATAAGCTAAAATTATGTTTCCCTACATAACTATTGGCGATGTGAAACTTCCAATTTTTTCCTTTGGTCTTTCAATATCAGCAATAATCTTTCTTTTTTTATGTGTAAAATCTTCAAAAGAAAGAGGGTTAGGAGAAGAAGTGGGAGGTGAAATCGCTACAATTATACTATTCGTTATAGTGTTCTTCTCAAAACTTCCTCTGGGTATAATATATGGTTGGAAGGTCCAGGATTTTTTCAGATTTTGGGAAACAGGACACACTCTTTTTGGAGGGCTACTCTTGGGTGTTTTTGCAACCTTAATTTACTCACTGATAAGAAAGATAAGCTTCATAGAACTTCTTTCTGCGCTATCTTATCCTTCGTTCTTTGCGCTCGCCTCATATAGAGTTTTCGTTTGCTTCCTCTCAGGTTGTTGCTACGGATTTCCATCTCAAAAATTTGGAATTACTTTCCATTCCGAATCCTACGCGGGAAGAACATTGGGAGGAGCCGTAAAACTTTTTCCATCACAACTTGTAGAAGCAGCTCTGTTTACTGCGTTTGGCTTTATAATTTACACAAAAAGGAAAAAAGAAACCCCAGAAAAACTAATTCAGATTTATCTTCTTCTGCTCACAATTCAAAGAATCATTGCAGAACTTATAAGAAGAGATATAAAGGAAACTTTTTTCAGGTTTGAATGGTTCGGAATAAGCTTTTGGGCAGTCTTATCAATCGCTTTATTTGTAGCAACATCTTTATTTTTCAACATTTTGAAGCCGTATTTTGAAGAGCTAAAAAAAATAACAAAATATTTACTTATTTTAATACCAATAATAGCATTCTCAACATCAGGCATAATAAGTTGCTCTCAAAACAATAAAAAAAACGAAAACAATTCAGAAACAATAGAAGCTTTGAGAACCTCTTACACATTTACTTTTTCCACAATTTTCGTTTCATATATTTTCTTCAAAATTCAGCAATTTATCAAATATTGTGTCTTCAAAGATGAAAATACGCAAAAAATAAAAATAAACTGCCCACTTGATCTCAGAGCAATTTCAGTAAGCAGAGGTCCAACAAAAGGAGAATGTGATTTCTCGTCTGATAGAGATAAGGCAATTTTCAAAAATTGTGAAATTGAGATAAGAGGAGAAGGTGAAAATCAAGCTTTCTGGGCTAAAATATATGGTAATATAGAAACGGTTGGATTTAATGCATTCTTTGAATCAATAACATTTGATGTTTTCAGCTCCACATCATCTTTCAGAATTGAAATAAATAATACTCAATCAAAAATATTCCAAATTGAGGGAGAAACCATAAGATACTTTGAAATAAAGGGCGAAGGAAAAATAGGAGAGGACAAAATCTATGCTGAAAGAATAATAGCAAAAGATGAAGGTAGTGGAAATATAAGTATAATGCCACAAGGAAATTTTGAAATTTCAGGTTGCAAGAATTTAAAACTAAACATGTACTCAAAAGAATATATTTCTTTTGATAGATCAGGATGTCCAATTTCAGGTCAGGTAAAAGTTGGAGGCAATGAAATTATATTTTCCGCTCAATCAGATTGTCCACAAGAGAAAAAAGCCTGCCCATTTATAGTATTTTGAAAAAGGATTATTTTTCTTAAACGGTCATTTTTAAAACTAAGCCTCCTTTAAACCATTTTTAAATTTTTAAATAAACTTTTGTCTTTAACCAAAACAGAATTATAGATAAGTCAAGAAAAAATAAATAAGTTATTTATGTGTCCAATCCCGAAAAAAGATATGTTTATCTTGATTACAATGCAACAACTCCTGTGAGGGATGAAGTGGCAGAAGAAGTTATAAAGGCTTTAAATGTAGGGAACCCATCATCTCCTCACTGGTCAGGGAGGGAAGCAAGAGAGCTTCTTGATTCTGCAAGAGAAAAAGTAGCAAAAATATTTGGCGTGGAAACTCACGAGATAATTTTTAATTCCGGAGCCACAGAGGGAAACAATACAGTTATAAAAGGCACAGCTTTTTTGGAAATGAAAAAAAACAAAACCCCATTTTTCATAACAACTTCCGTTGAACACAGCTCAGTTTTGAGACCTATTGATTTTGTAAAAGAGCTCGGTGCAAAAGTAGAATTTGTGAAGGTAGACAGATATGGAATTCCAGATCCAGATGATTTCAGAAAAATAATAAAGAAAAATGGGAAACCATCTTTGATATCACTCATGTATGTGAATAACGAAACAGGGGTTATCTTACCATTAAAAGAAATAGTGAAAATAGCAAAAGAATATGAGGTTCTTGTACATTCAGATATAGTTCAGGCAGTAGGGAAGATAGAAATAAACCTACGAGAGCTTGGAGTTGATTTTGCAACATTTTCTGCTCACAAAATATATGGTCCAAAAGGAGTAGGAGCACTTTACATAAAAAAAGGCACTCCATTAGAGCCACTATTACACGGAGGTAAGCAAGAAGACGGATTGCGAGCTGGGACTCAAAATGTCCCAGGAGCAGTAGGACTTGCAAAAGCACTTGAACTATGTACAAAAGAGCTAAAAGAAGAGAACAGAAGATTAAGAAAAATACAACAGCTCTTTGAAAGTTTAGTTCTTGGAATAGAAGATACAAAAATAAATGGTCATCCAGAATTCAGAATCCCCTCAACTTCAAATGTTCTCTTCAAAGGAGTCGAAGGAGAAACTTTGCTAATATCGCTTGATCTTGAAGGAATTGCAGCTTCTATGGGTTCGGCTTGTTTGGCTGAATCAAAAACTCCATCGCATGTCCTTATGGCTATGGGACTTACAGAAGAAGAAGCTAAAAGCTCAATAAGATTTTCATTCGGCATATATACAAAAGAAGAAGATATATACTACACAACCGAAAAACTAAAACAAATTGTAAAAAAATTAAGGGAGTAAGAATTAAAGAGAAATCTACAAAAGGAAACAAAAAATACACAGAAATAAAAGTAATATGGATATAAAAGTGAAAAAATTTCAAAAAACAAACTGAAAATATTTTTAAAATCTACCCTATGAAAGAAGTAAAAATAAAAAGCTGGGATGGTACTAATCTCACAGTCTATGACACTGAAACTGGTTCAGTAAATGCAGTCCTATCTAACGGTCTTGGAGGAGATATAAGAGCTTGGAAACCAATCATAAACCACTTTAAAGAAAAGTTAAGATTTATCTCCTGGGATTATAGAGGGTTATATAAAAGTGAAAAGCCAAAGAGCGGATTTTATTCAATAGATCACCACGCAAAAGACCTTGAGACAATATTAGAAAGTCTAAACATACAAAAAGCAGTATTTTTTGGGTGGAGCATGGGTGTTCAAGTAAATTTTGAATTCTATAAAATGCATCCAGAGAAATTTTTAGCTTTAATTCAAATCAACGGAGTAGCAGGAAAACCTTTCAGAAAAGCATTCCATGGAAGATTTCCTGATTCTTTCTGGAAAATTTTCTTTTTATTCATGCAAGATGGTATGAGATGTTTTTTTCCTCTGGCAAGGGTACTCGCAAAGAAAAGCATTCTTCTCAAAATCGCTTCAAGGCTTGGTTTATTTACACTAAGCGAATATAAAGATGTGGCAAAAGAGCTGGTTTTATCGTGGCTGAGCCTTGATATGAAAGAATATGTAAAAAATTTCTCAGAACTTGGCAAACACGACAGAGAAGATATTCTTGAAAAAATTCAAGTCCCAACACTTATAATATATGGGACACGAGATCTTTTTACACCAGCAGAATTTGCTATAAAAATGGCTGAAAAAATAAAGAACGCAGAAATTTTTGCAGTAGAAAACGGATCTCACTATACCCCCCTCGAATTCCCAAACAAAGTAAATTATGCGATAGAAAACTTTCTCCGAAAAAATAATATAATATAAAAAAAAGAAATGGAACTTTTCGGAACAGATGGAATAAGGTTCCTTGTTTCCCAAAATATACAAGGAGATGAACTGAAATATTCTCCTGACCTTATTTTTAAAATAGCAAAAGCTACAAGCCGTGTTATGGAAAAGGGAAATTATGTGGTTGTTTGGGATACACGAAAATCATCCTTACCGATAGTTTCAATATTCTCAGGAGTTTTGGTTTCACAAAACTTTAATGTAAAACTTGCGGGAATATTACCTACTCCCGCCGCTTCACTGATATGCAGAACCCTCAAATACAACGGCGCATTTTCAGTCTCAGCCTCTCATAACCCCCCAGAATTTAACGGAATAAAATTCTTCAATAAGGATGGGTTGAAATTAGACCAAAAAACTGAAAAGGAAATAGAAAAATTTTTCCTTGAAAATCAAAAAATAAACGAAGCAGAAAATTCATATAAGATCGGAGAACTCCATCAAAATTATGAATTTTGTAAAAGCACATACAAAAGCTTTATCTTAAATCTTTTTCCAAAAAATATGCTGAAAGGTCTGAATATAGTTTTAGACTGCTCAAATGGATCAACTTCAAATGTAGCACCAGAGATTTTCAGAGAACTTGGAGCAAAAGTAAAAACCGTAGGAGCAAATCCAGACGGAGAAAATATAAATTTAGGAGTTGGCAGTGAAAATCCTCAAAAAGCTTTATCAGAAGATGGAGATTTCAAAATAATATTTGATGGAGATGGAGATAGAGTTCTTATAGGAGATTCAAAAGGTAATCTATATGATGGAGATCAGCTGATTTCAATTTTAGCTAAATCTATGATAGAAAAAGGAGAATTAAGATGGGGAATTGTTGGCACGATACTATCTAACATGGCGTTAGAAAAATTCGCAAAAGAAAACAAATTAAACTTCGCAAGAGTTGATGTAGGAGATAGAAATATAGCATATAAAATGAAGGAAGTTGGAGCAAATCTTGGGGGAGAAGAATCAGGACACATAATACTTTATGATATACTTCCAACAGGAGATGGAATAATATCTGCTCTGAAAGTTTTAGAATATGTTATAAAAAAGCAAAAAGATCTGAAAGATTTAGCAATAGAAAAATTCCATCAAGCAAAAGGAAAAATAAAAATTTCACAAAAGAAAGATTTGAACTCAGAAGAATTCAGGAATGTTTGGAAGATAAAGGAAGAGGTAGGGAAATCAGGTGGAAGGGTTGTCGTAAGATACTCCGGAACAGAACCTGTAATAAGAGTTATGGTAGAATATGAAAGCAAAGAAAAAGCCGAGGAAATAAAAGATAAAATTGAAGAGGAACTCAAAAAAATATTCATCAACAACGAAAAAAGCAAATAATAAAGAATACAAGGCGAAAAAATAAAGGAACAAAAGATAAAACAAAAAAAAGAAAAGCAGAATATAACCAAAATGAAATTTCAAAACTTATATAAACAATAATACAAAAAAGACTACAAAACCTAAAAACACCATGGCAGGAAAGAAAAAAGAAGAAAAAATAAAGAAAGAAAACAAAAATGTAGTGAGGATAGAAGATGAAAGACCGGTTACGGCAATATCATACGATAAAGATCAGGCAAAAATAACTATTATAGGGGTTCCAGATCGTCCCGGAATAGCGGCTGCAATTTTCACACCATTAGGTGAAGCTGGGATAAGCGTAGATATGATAGTTCAAAATGTCTCATCAGAGGGACTTACAGATATAACTTTCACAGTAAAAAGAAAGCAACTAAAAAAAGCATTAGATACAGTTCAAGAAGTTGCAAAAAAAATGGGCTTCAAAGAAGTAAGATATGATGATACAATAGCAAAAGTCTCAATAGTAGGAACAGGAATGAGAGATAGACCTGGCATAGCAGCAAAAATGTTCTCAACCCTTGCAAAAGCAGGAATAAATATAGAGATGATCTCAACCTCCGAGATAAAAATATCTTGTGTTATAAAAGAAAAATATGTTGAGTTAGCTGTAAGAGAACTGCACTCTGCTTTTGAACTTTCTTAAAACTTCTATATATCATCTGCCTCAATACCAAAAAAATAAAAAATTGTGAAAAAATAAATTACAAAAATCCCTCTTTTTATCATATAAAATATGGCAAGAATTACAATAGAGGACTGCCTTGAAAAAGTTCCGAACAAATTTATTCTTGTAAGAATGGCAATTTTAAGAGCCCATCAACTTATGAAAGGAGCAAGACCACTCATAGACAACATAGAAGAAAATAGAGAGATAGTAGTTGCTTTAAGAGAAATTGCAGCAAACAAAGTAAAATACAAAAAAATAACGGAAGAAGAAAGAAGAAGAGCCGGCGAAGAAAAAATATTGTAAAATTAAGATTAGCTTACTTTTGGCATTAATAGACCAAATTTGTGATTTGAGGATTTTTTTTGAGATTTGAGGATTTTTTCTGACATATTCAAAGCAATTTTAACAATATTTTTTGTACTCACCACCATTTTTTTTATTATTGAGGCTATTCCAGGAGATCCAGCTGAGTTACTCGGAGGTGAAAGAGCTTCCCGAGAGGAGATAGAAAAAATAAAAAAAGAGTTTGGTCTTGACAAACCTTTACTTGAAAGATACAAAAACACTCTGATCTCAGCGATAAAGTTTGATTTTGGATACTCTTTTTACACAAAACAAAAGGTAAGAGACATTATAATTCCAAGATTGAAAAATACATTTTTGCTCGCAATAACAACCCTTACCATAACTTTTTTCCTTGCAAATCTTATATTCATAATTTACATTTTGTTCAGAAAGTGGGAAGATGCGATTACGATTTTATCAACAATAGTATGGTCTATACCAAACTTTTGGCTCGGAGTAATATTTATAATCTTGTTTTCTGTAAAACTCCAACTTTTGCCAGTATCTGGATTTGAAAACTTGAAATCTTTGATTTTACCAGCTTTGACGCTCAGCATATCCTTATCTATTGTTCTCGGGAGATTTTTGAAAAACCTTTCAGAAGACTTTATAAAATCAGATGCTTTCTTATTTATCAGGTCAAAAGGAGTGGGTTTTATAAGAGAGCTTTTACATATAACAAAAGCTATATCATCAGGAATAATAACGGTTATCGGACTTCAAGCAGGAGTTTTGCTTTCGGGAACAGTTATAACCGAAACAGTTTTTTCGTTCCCAGGAATAGGTTCGCTTACAGTACAAGCTGTACTTTCACGAGATTTACCTTTACTTTATGCCTGCGTATTTTCAATTTCTTCAATATGGGTTTTAGTAAATTTTCTTTCAGATAAATTAGCCCAAATTTTTGACCCAAGACTTAGGAGATAAAAGGACCTGCAACAGCTATTATAGAACTTCCACAAACCCAACCGGGAATAAAAGAGAACTCAAACAAAAAATATAGTCCTAAAATTCTATTGAAGAAAATGTCAAATAAATTTTTTGGAGCAGTCATATTTTCACTTCTCTTTTTCTTGAAAATAAAAATCGGAACATAGAGAAGATGGAAAAAATATCTTGAATAGACTAATTTATATCCTGCAGATTCGAGATGATGTTTTAGAGTTTTTAAATCATACCTTAATTTATGTCCTTGAATTTCATCAAATTTACTCCAAAGTTCCATCCTTGCTGGAACTGTAATATAAAGGTACACAAGATTTGGAAAATTTTCCTTTATTTTTTTCAGAAATTCAATTTGATCTTCAACATGTTCTATTACATCAAATAATGCAACAGCTTTATAGTCCTTCTTATTTTGCAAAGAAAAAGCATCTTGAGAATATTTAATATTAGCAGAACAACCAGGTATAAGGTTTGTTTTTCCTATCTCAACACCATCAATTTTTAATCCTGCTTTATGAAGGAAGCATGTTACAACTCCTCTACCAGCTCCTATGTCTAATATTGGTTCGGCTCTATATTTTTTTATTATTCTTAAAATTATGTGATTTCTTGCCCAACTCCAAAAACTATTCTCAATTCCATCTGGATATATCTTTTCAAAAAGTTCAGATGAAAACCCGCTATTTTCAACTACTTTATTCATTTTTACCTTATCCATCTTTCAATCCACTGTGATAATGAAAATAAAGCAAAAATCTTTCTTGAATTATTTTTTCTTGAATTTATATGATCGGAGAACTCTTTGGAAACAAAATGAGAAAAAGAAGGAGATAATACTCCAAATCTTCTGAGGTATTTTTCAAGCTCAAAGACCTTTTCCGCAAAAATCCTTTCTTTCTTCTTTATCCAGAAACTTATCGGGACAGCAAACCCTTGTTTTCCTCTTTTCAATATTCTCTTTGGTAACTTTTCTTTCATTATATCTCTGAGTATAAATTTTAATCCGTCAAGAGTATAAATTAGCGGTCTTATCTTATCTTTGAATTTCAAAGAAAAGCACAAATTGGCAATTTCTCTTGTAAGAAAAGGTGTTCTTACTTCAAGAGAACAAAAAGAAGAAGCTCTATCAGTCTTAAACAAAATATCATCTTGAAGATAAAGTTTCATATCAAGATACATAGGCAATGAAAAAAAATCAATATCTTTTTCTACGGCTTCTTTGTAGTATCTTAAAGCATCTTCAAAAATAAAATTTTGCTTCATATCTAAATTCAAAATATTGGTTATTTCTGATGGAGAAAAATATCTCATCCAAAAGTAGTGTCTTTGTGGAAGATCAAGATCAAAACCCGAAAAAAATCTTTTGAGTTTGAAATCTAAACTGAAATACTCAAAAGAAGATGGTAAAGATTCAATTAGATTTACCACAAATTCCTTGAATCTCCATCTCAAAATTTTCCCCAAAAGTTCTGCAAGAATATGAGAAATGTAAGTTGGATACCCTCCAAAAAGTTCATCCCCACCATCTCCGGATAATGCAACCTTTACCTTTTGTCTTGTAAGCTTACTCAAAAGATATGTGGGTAATATTGAAGAATCTGCAAATGGTTCATCAAGCTTTGAAAAAATTTCTGGAATGACTTCAAGCATATCATCTTCACGCATTCTGTACTCTGTGTGATCTGTTCCAAAAAAAGATGAGATCTCTCTTGCAAAGCTTGATTCATCGTAAGAGCTTTCGTAAAAAGATACGGAAAAAGTTTTGGGCTTTGTGAATTTTGAAGCTATTGCTACAACAGAAGATGAATCAATTCCACCAGAAAGAAATATCCCCAACGGGACATCTGCTATAAGTCTTCTTTTCACAGAAATATAAAGGTTTTCTCTGATTTGATGCTTTATATCTTGAATTCCAAAAGTATTTACCGCTTTTATTTTTTTTACCTGAAAATACTCTTTTATTTTAATATCCCAGTTTTTTAAGTCAAAAATAAGGTAGTGTCCAGCTGGTATTTTTTTTATTTTAGAAAAAGCAGAGCGTGGAGACGGAATGAAACCATAAAAGAGGTATTTTGCGATAGCGTAAAAATCTGGCTCAGGTGAAAAATCAGCCAACGAGATTATAACCTTTGGCTCTGATGCAAAAATAAATTGATTTTGAGATAGTGAGTAGTAAAGAGGTTTTTCCCCAAAGGGGTCTCTTGCCAAAAACAGGATATTTTCTTTTGAGTCATAAAGAGCAATGGCAAACATTCCATCAAAATAGTCAAGCATACTTTCTCGGTATTCTTCCCACATATGCGGTATAATTTCCGTATCTGAATTTGTACGAAAAAAGTGCTTACCTTCCAATTTCCTTCTTAATTCAAGAAAGTTATAAATTTCCCCGTTAAATACAACAACAATTTTACCATCTTCTGATTTCATAGGTTGTTTTCCACCTTGAATATCTATTATACTAAGCCTATTTATACCCAGAAGAACTTTCTTTTGAGTTTTCCGATCAATCCCGGCAAAAAATCCGGTGTCATCCGGACCGCGGTATGATATAAGGTTGAGAGCTTTTAGGAAAATCTCATCAGAAACTGATGAAGAAATAATTCCAGCTATTCCACACACAAATTAACTTTTAACAACAAAAACTTAATTTTCCTAATTCTGCTTTATTCTTTTTCTTTTATAACCCTGAATATATAGAACTCTCCAATTTTTGTTTCTTCTCTGATGTACCACTCTCCTTGATATGGTTTCTTTCTTATAACATAATCAACTTTGTATCTTTTCATTAAATCCTCAAAATATCTCTCATCTTGATAGTATCTTAAAGCTACTTTCACAAAATCATCCACTGCTTCGTAAATATTCTTGTATTGCGAAAATTTGAAATCCTTGGGTTCCCCGAAATAAGCTTTTGAAACAAAAGTACTATATGGAGAGCCACCCCAGAAAACATGGTCTCTTTTTGAAATATTATAAATGTAATCTTTAAATTCATCTTCAGAGAGACCAAGCAACTTTGATCTTATTATAAACCTCTCAAAAATTTCATTATCAGTCAAATCTGAAAAATAGTTTATGTTATTATGAAGAATAAATCTTTTACTCAAAATATGCAGCATCAGCTCAGATGATGTGGGGAAAATATCAAATAGAACAAAAAATCCGTAAAAATCATCCACCGTTACAACTGATTTTTCTGGTGTATGATATTTTATCCACAAAGCAATTTCTTTGAATTGTTTTATCTTTATTGCGTTCTCCTCAAACTTTTTAACCTTAAAAAAGAAAAGCGCCCAGTTTAATACGAAAAAAATGAACATAAAAATACATAAGATATTTATAGCAAAACTAAAAAGATAAGAGACGAACCTTTTTGATCTCAATTCTTCAAATTTCCGTAATGCTAAACCTATGGCTACTTTTGTAAAGAGTTTAAAAGGTACAGTAAAATGCATGGCTCCCTGCATGAAAATTTTCAGAATATACTCTGAAAAGAAGAGAAGAAATCCAGAAAAAAAACCAGAAAATATGAATAAATACTTACTTGAAAAATTTGAATAAAAAGCAAAAGAGAAAAGAGATAAGACGAAAAGGAAAGTGTATTCTTTTGGTATCTCTTTTAGTAGAAAATCTACAAGCGAAATATCCTGATGAATTTTTACAAGAAAAGCGGATCTCAGAATAGATTCTCCGACTAAGCTTCTCTGATATAAACTGAAAATAAAAGCAGGGGATCCCAAAACGACTCCTAAAACGAGAACTTTGAAGACATCTTTAAGCGCACCTTTCCTAAACAGAAGAAGTACTAAGAAAAGAAAAATGGTAGATGAAATGAGATATATCCACCAGAAAGTTAAAGAATAAAAAGATAGTCCTAAAAAGATTCCGGGAAGTAAAATATCTTTCCTCTCTATTTTTTCCTGCTTTTCCTCTAAATCAAGTAACCTCACAAAATAAATGAGAAATAAAAGAAGAAATATAAGGAAAAAAGAAGGATTAAAAACTCTTAATGTATTTCCATACACATTGGAAATAAAGGTTTCATCTCCTATTTTTCCGGAAAGAAGTCTTAAAAGAGAGAATATGTTTGAGAAATGAAAGAAGAAAATTATAAGAGATATTCGCTTTGAAAAAAATAAGTTCAAAAGTTTCAAAAGCAAATACATATCTAAAAAAACAAGAAAAATGCGAATAGCAGAGAAATAGTATGGTTCAATAATATACTTCAGAGGATAAATCAAACATAGTAAAGGAATAACAAGTCCCCACTTTTGCTCATCAAACGGGAAATTACCACCACAAAACAAAGATTGCGATACCCAAATTACTTCATCGTAATGGAAATAAACAGGTTCCTTATGAACTATCATAAAATATAATATAGAGGAATTCACAAATATCGCAGATGATAAAGATAATATGAAATCAGAACTTCTGATAAAAAATTTCCTCCTGAACAAAAAATCGTTCATAAGAATTTATTAATCAAGTTATTTCTGCACTTCCTCTGATTCTAAAATCTCTTGAATAAAGTACGGTTTTCTCCCCTGATCTGATGAAAAATAAACTCTTATTAATATTTCAGCTATAATTCCGGTCATAATAAAATGCAGTCCTGATATCACAAAGAATATAGATATTATGAAAAGAGGGTTCCTATGAACCCACACACCCAGAAAATATTTTTGATACAGTACAAAAAGAGAAATTATCACCCCAACCGAGATAATAGAAATTCCTATGTATCCAAAGAACCTCATAGGTCTTGTCTGGAAGGACAAAAAGAACTTTAAAAATACCATGTCTATAATTGTCTTGAAAACGCGGGAGATAATCCCGTATTTTGATTTACCTTTCAATCTTGGTCTATGATTTACTACTAACTCTCCTACCCTCGCACCATAAAAAGATGCAACAGCTGGAATAAACCTATGCATATCACCAAAAAGTTCAAGATTTTTAACAATCTCTTTCCTATATGCTTTAAGAGTACAGCCATAGTCATGAAGTTTCACACCCGAAATAATAGATATTATTTTATTAGCAATATTTGAGAAAAAGACCCTTATAAATTTATCTTTTCTTTCTTTTCTCCAACCAGAAACTATATCAAAATTTTCATTCATAAGCTTCTCCACAAGATTTGGTATGTCTTTCGGATCATTTTGCCTATCCGAATCCATAGTTATTATTATATCTCCTTTTGCGTAGTCAAATCCTGCTCTTATCGCTATTGTTTGTCCAAAATTCTTTTTGAACCTTATAACTTTAACTCTGCTGTCTGAAAAGGCTATTTTCTTGAGAACTTCATAGCTCCCATCATAAGAGCCGTCATCAACGTATATTATTTCAAAATCAAAATTTTCCATTTTATCTATAACATCCGATATTTCCTTGTGGAGCTCCTCAATATTATCTTTTTCGTTATATACAGGAATCACCAGAGAAACTAAAATCCTATCTATTTTATTATCTTCACTTTTATTCAACTTACCCATAAATATCTTCCCCTGTTAAGTTCTTTTTAACTTTTAAAAACCTCTTGCTCCTTTCATATTCAGCAAAACAGATAAGAAAAAAATTAGCAGTCTATTGTTAAAAATTTGTTATTTTACTAAAATAAATTATTCGTAGAAGGATTTTAGTATGCATAGGTGTTTGAAGATTGCTATCAAACCTTCCCGTGAGATAAGATGGCTTTGCTTCA
>Ga0079997_115645_pt1 | contig 30957 bp, 22 predicted proteins | sample PerSpoCPS_CMetaG_FD_69200 | JGI IMG/M metagenome (GOLD analysis project Ga0079997, IMG submission 69200) | Archaeal communities from Yellowstone National Park, Wyoming, USA - Perpetual Spouter C (PS_C) MetaG (SPADES assembly) (version 2) | ecosystem: Environmental > Aquatic > Thermal springs >... | reverse complement strand
GCCGCCAGCCCCCCGGGGGGGGCGCCCCCGGGCCGAGGCGGCGGCCAGCCCGCAGGGCTGGCCGCCGCTCAAAACATCCCTCTTTACCCAGAAGGTTTTTGATTGCAAATGGTACAAAGCGCCCCCCACCTAAGCCATATCCCAAAAGCGAGAGAACGGCCTTACAGACCTTCCTTCCTTATGCCACCGCCTGCCGTAGACTTTCCACAAACTCCATCCAGGCCGCCGGCACGGCCTGCCCGGGTTTCCGAGCTCCAAACACCCACAAAACCTCTTCCCCCTGCGGTGAAAAAAGCTCCAACGAGTAAATATCCCCCTCCCGAGTAGGTTTTTTCACCAGGTATATATACCCTAAGCCCTCGGGATTGAAGTGCAAAGTCAAGCCCGGTCCGTGAAAGTTATGCCAGCCGCGCTCGTACGTGATGGAATGCACCGGCCCCGTGTAAATCTGATGAATGCCGGCATTCCCTACGAAAAACATGATAGGGGTTTGGGTAGTTTGTACCCAATGGAGGAAGTACTCCCACTCTCTGCGAGAGAGCGACCAAGTAAATCGGCCTTCGGCGGCCTGCATGGCAGAGAGCCGACTAACTTGATGCCGCCGCAGCAAAGCAAAAAAGTCATGCGTATCCTCCAGCTGCGCCCACTCCTGCAAAAAGGCCTCGGGGTCTTTAGGACTGGCGTGCGTCGAGGCAGAGGGCTGCGGCCCAATACCCTCTATATCAAACCCCGGCTCCGGATGCAAAAAAGCCGTCTTTACCGCTTCCCACTTTTGAGCCGCGTCAGGCCCCAAGAAATAGACCTTGTGGATACTTTCACCCCAAGGGGTAAATATCTGAATGCTATACAGCGACCGATTGCCCCTCCGGGTATGAACTGCAAAAGCATGCGCCCACTGATGAAGGTAACATCGTAGGTCCAAAGCAGGCGGACTGTCATGAAGTACAGCCACCGGCCCCTCAAAAGTTGGCTCTGGATAGGGGCCTGTATTTTCAATTACCGCCCACGAATTGCGGCTAAGCCCCATGAGTTCTCCCTGCTGATGGAGGGTCTTCAAAAGGGGGCGCCACTCCGGCCTGAGCCGAAAAACCGACTTTCCCAAATCTAAGCTCAAAAGCGCCATTTCGCTCACGCCTAACTCCTGCGCCGCATCCCGTAAATAAAGATGCGGGGCACGCGCCCGCAGCTGTTCATAAGCCTCTCTTAGGCTCTGCATGTCCATGCCCCAAAGGTACATATTTTTAGACTGAATCTAAGCAACCCCCCTATGGCAAATCCTTGTACCTTTGCAGCCATGGTGCAGGTTGGCATCAACGGCTTTGGCCGAATTGGGAGACTCGTTTTGCGGGCCCTTTTGGAAAAGCCGGGCATCCAGATTCGCCAGATTAACGACATCACAGACCCCGTTACCCTGGCTCACCTGCTCAAGTACGACTCCGTTCATGGGCGCTTCCCTTATCCTGTGTCTGTGGAGGGCGATTACCTCATAGTGAAGGACCAGCGTATTCTCGTTACCGCCGAAAAGGACCCCGCTAACTTAGGCTGGGATAAGGTAGGCGTAGAGATCGTAGTGGAATCTACGGGTAAATTTACCGATGGGGCGGAAGCCCGCAAACACTTAGCCGCCGGCGCTAAAAAAGTCATCATCTCCGCCCCCGCCACTGGCGATATTGATGCAACCGTAGTTTTAGGCGTCAATGACCATATCCTCACGCCTGAAATGAAAGTGATTTCCAACGCTTCTTGCACGACAAACTGCTTAGCTCCCATGGTCAAAGTCTTGGATGAGAATTTTGGGGTAGAGCAAGGTTTCATGAATACCGTGCACGCTTATACGGCTGATCAGCGCTTGCAGGATGCCCCGCATAAAGACCTGCGTCGGGCTCGGGCCGCCGCCGTCAATATCGTCCCAACTACGACCGGCGCGGCCAAAGCAGTGAGCCTCGTCCTACCCCACCTCAAGGGCAAATTAGACGGAATTGCCTTGCGGGTCCCCGTCCCCGATGGCTCCGTTACCGACTTCGTCGCCATCCTAAAAAAACCTGCCTCTAAAGAAGCTATCAACGCCGCCTTCCAAACCGCCGCCCAAACTACCCTCAAAGGCATCTTAGAGTACTCCGAAGAGCCCCTCGTCTCCTCCGACATCATTGGTAATCCCCACTCCTGCATCTTTGATGCCCAAAGCACCATGGTGATTGGAAATATGGTACGCGTCCTGGGCTGGTACGACAACGAATACGGCTACTCCTGCCGCACCGCCGACCTGGTGGAGCGCCTCGCCAACCTATCCTAAAACCTTATGCGGCTCCCCTCCCTATACGAAGGACAATTTGCAGGTAAGCGCGTCTTTGTGCGAGTAGACTACAATGTCCCCCTCCAAGATGGCGTAATTCAGGATGATCGTCGTATTCGGGCCAGCTTGCCGACCTTACGTTACCTCCTGGAGCAGGGAGCTAGTCTGGTTTTAGCATCTCACCTGGGCCGTCCGAAAGGGGCTCCCGACCCCAAGTACTCCTTAGCTCCTGTGGCTAAACACCTTAGCACCCTTCTGGAACGGCCCGTATCTCTCATCTCGGACTGGGCTCACCCCCACCCCCTGCAGCCCGGTGAAGTCGTGCTACTGGAAAACCTCCGCTTCCATCCCGGCGAAACCCAAAATGACCCCGACTTTGCCCGCCTCTTAGCCCAATGGGCCGATGTGTATGTATGTGATGCTTTCGGCAGCGTCCATCGCGCCCACGCCTCCGTAGAAGCCCTCCCCAAACTCTTTCCCCAACGTTACGCCGGCCTCCTCCTATTAGCCGAATGGGAAAACGCCCAGCGCGTCCTTTCTAACATCACCCACCCCTACCTTCTCATTATCGGCGGCGCCAAAGTGGCAGATAAACTGCCAATATTGCATAACCTCTTAGACAAAATAGACCGCCTGCTCATTGGGGGTGGCATGAGCTATACCTTCCTCAAAGCCCAAAACCTGCCCATCGGAAAGTCCCTCTGCGAGGATGAGCACTTGGAAGCCGCCCGCACCCTCCTCGCCACCTTAGAGTCCCAAGGCAAAAAGTTTCTCCTGCCGGTGGATTCGGTCGCTGCACCCCAGTTTGCCGAGAATGCCCCCGCTCGGGTTTTTCCCCACCTCCCTGGCCAATTTCCCGATGACTACTTAGGCTTAGATATTGGTCCTCAGACGATTGCATCTGCAAAAACCTTCATCCAAGGCGCCAAAACCATCCTTTGGAATGGGCCTATGGGGGTCTTTGAATGGAAAGCATTTCAGACAGGCACCCTCCGTATTGCGCAGTTCGTCGCTGAAGAAACCCAAGCGGGTGCATACAGCCTCATTGGCGGCGGAGATACCGCCAGCGCCATAGAGATACTCGGTCTTTCTGATAAAGTGAGCTTCGTCTCCACTGGAGGAGGAGCCCTCTTAGAGCTACTGAGCGGTCAAACCTTGCCTGGCATTGAGGCGCTGCGGTCCTAAGATGCGAACCCCCATACCCCTCCTTTTCTCAAAAGCCCTTCTCCGCTTGCCTCTCCTGTGGGTATCCGCCCTCTCTGCTCAAATCTACTGGCAGCCCATAGACCAAGCCTTCCAACGCGCCCGTTTCCAAGAACGCCTCCTCCTTATCTATATCTACACCCCCTGGTGTAGCCCCTGCCTTATGATGGACCAAAACGTCTGGAACCACCCCTTCATCGCAAGCTACGCCACCGCCAACTTTCACTGTGTGCGCCTCAACGCCGAAGAACGCGATTCCATCCCCTTCAATGGCACCCTTTTCCCCTACTTGCCAGACCTGCACGCCAACCAGCTGGCATACCTTTTGCTGGAAGGTAATATGCAATACCCAGCCCTCGTGCTGATGGAACCTTCGGGTGAAATCCTCCTTGCTCTACGAGGGTACCTCAAACCCGCCCTCGTAGATACTATCCTCCACTACTTCGCCACCCGAAGCTATCAGCGCGTCAGCTGGGAAGACTACCAAAAAGAATATCAGTCCCAACTATGATTGACCTCCAAAACGAAAACAAAAAGGACATACCTACCGCCCAAAATCACGAAGAAACGAAGGTCTCCGAAGAGGTTACTCCCCCCACAAGTGGGGAAGAGACTCCAGAATCCCTTTCAGCTCAGGGATCCAAAGAGGTTACTTCCCCAGCAGCTGGGGAGGAGCCCCCAGAATCTCTTTCGGCTCAAGATGAGCTTACCCGTTTGCAAGCAGAGGTGGAACGTCTCTCGGCCGAGGTGGAGAAATGGCGCGACCAGGCCCTACGTATTGCGGCCGACTTTGAGAACTACCGGCGTCGGATCCAGCGCGACCTTCCCCAGCAAATCACCGCCGCTCAAGGCGAAATCCTGCGCGCTCTCCTCCCCATCATTGATAGCATAGAACGTGGCCTCCTCTCCGCCCAACAAGCCCCAGACATAGAAAAACTCAAAGAAGGCCTCCAACTCACCCTCCACCAACTTCACAAAACTTTGGAAAAGTTAGACATCCAAGTCATCCGTCCCGCCATCGGGGACCTCCCCGACCCTGAAAAGCATGAAGTCCTCTCCACTCAACCCGCCCCCGCCGCCACCGAAGTCAACACCATCTTAGAAGTCGTAGAACCCGGCTACCTCTACAAGGGCTTACTTCTGCGCCCCGCCCGCATCATCGTTAGTGCATGAGTCGCCCCCACATAGACTACTACGAAATCTTAGGCGTTCCCCGCAATGCCGATCAAGAAACCATCAAAAAGGCCTATCGGCGTTTAGCCCTGCAATATCACCCCGACCGAAACCCCAACAACCCAGAGGCCGAAGAAAAATTCAAGCTCATCAACGAGGCCTATGAAGTGCTGAGTGACCCCCAAAAGCGCCGCGAGTATGATACTTTTGGACGAGTAGGTTCCACAGGCGCCTCGGCTTCCTCTTATGCCGACCCTTTTGCTCAGATTATTGAGGAGTTTTTCCGGGGAGCATACGCAGGTGAAACTCGTTACAAGCAGGGGCCGCCCCGTGGCCCGCAGGGCTCTGACATTACGCTCCACATCCAGGTTTCCTTAGAGGAAATCCTCCATGGCTCCAAAAAGACGCTCACCTATAAACGCCAGGTCCCTTGCAGCGCCTGTAATGGCACGGGCCACGCCGATAAAAAGCCCCCCTTATGCCCTACCTGTGGAGGCAATGGTCAAGTCGCCTACCGCGTCGGAGGGGGCTTCTTTCAGCAGATCATCTATCAAACCTGCCCCACCTGCCAGGGCAGCGGTTACCACAATCCCAATCCTTGCCGGAAGTGCGGCGGCACCGGCCTCATAGAAACCGAATTCACTCAAGAAGTGGAACTCCCCCCCGGCATAGAAGCCGATACCACCCTCGTCCTGCGCAACGCCGGCCACTTCGGCCCCTGGAATGGACCCCCAGGCGACCTCCTCCTCCATATAGAAGAAAAACCCCATCCCCTCTTCACCCGCGAAGGCGAAAACCTCTTCTACGAAGCCTGGGTCAGCTATCCAGACTTGGTCTTAGGAACTACGCTCCAAATTCCCCTTCTGAGTGGCGAAACACATACCCTAAAAATCCCCCCAGGCACCCTCTCTGGCGAAGTCTTTGAAATCAAAGGTCAAGGCCTCCCCCGCCGCAAAGGCCGCCAACGCGGTAGCCTCTTCGTCCAAGTCCACGTATGGGTACCTAAAAAACTCTCCCCCGACGAACGCAAAGCCCTAGAACACCTTCAAAACTACAAAGCCTTCCAACCCCATCCCCAATCCCCTGAAAAAAGCTTTTTCGCTCGCTTGCGCGCCTTTTTCAGTGGAAAGTAGCTAACTTTATCCCATGGCGGCGCTTAGGCTCATGCTACTCACCTCCTTGATAGCCTTAGGATGCCGCCGAACTATTCCCCAACCCACTTATGAAAGTGGCACCTCGCTTTTCCCCATAGATAGTGGCCTGAGCTGGACCTACCTCGTCCGAGAAACCACTTACACCACTACGGGCCCTGTCCCCCATAGCTATTACCTGCGCCTCCGGATAGATAGCGCCCTCATAGATGCCTACGGACGACCTTCCCGATATGTGGTGTGGGATACAGCTCCCTTCCTGGACAGCAGCCAATGGGGTTTCTACCGAGTCGGCCTCATCTACCGAGACGAAAAACAGGCCGAACTCTGGGAAAATAACACCCGCCTCCTCATGCTCCGCTTCCCCCTCTCACCAGACATCCGCTGGAACCGCTACGAATACACCCACCATCCCCCTGAAATCTGCTTCTACGCCCACTTAGACACCACCTGGCAAGTCCTAAACCAAACCTACCCCCACTCCGTGTGGGTCCTACGCCGAGCCGACACTACCGCTCTCTTAGAAAAGGCCTACTTCTACGAAGTCTATCAGCGAGGCACCGGCCTGATCCATGTGCAAGAACGTTACGACAAGTTTGACTTAGACAATAATGGGACCTTGGTACGTAGCACCGATAGCTATTATCGGGAGCTTTTACTGCTTCACCGCTAAAGCACAAAAACTCTCTCCCGGCCTCTACATATCCAGTAGAGGCTTCACGTATGACCCCTATTACGAGAAAGCCATCCTGACCACTAAGGATACCCTCCTCCCCGCAAAATCGGCTTTCCTTCTGTCCATAGTGCAAGCGGTGGGGCATCGCACCTACCCAGATACCCTACGCAACCTTCACCTGCTTCCCCCCGACGAATGGCCCCCCGTCTATTACCACGTAACCCACCTCCACCTCTATGCCGAAAAATACCCCATCCTCTACGCCAGAAGCAACAAAATCATCACCGAAGAAGGCCATAAGCTCAGCGCCTCCCTCACCCTGCGAAAAGTAGCCTTCTCCGACACCGTGGAAAAAAAAGTGGAGTTTGCGCTGCCCCCTACCGCATGGAAGGAAGCCCTAATAGACAGCCTAACTAAGTACCTGCAGGAGCTATGAGAAAACTTCCAGCTATACTCCGTGTAAGTAGCAAATTGCTCCTTTTTTTCCTGATTGTCGGCATAGCAGGCGCTTGTGGAACTAGTCGCGCAGGCACTAAGAAACGGCGTAAGGTACGTATGCCTTGTCCTTGCAACCTACATCACCATTTTCCCGTATATTTGGCGTATGCGAATAGCGAGCAAAACAAAGTTTGCCTTAGCCCTGGGGGGGCTAATGTTAGTCAGTCTGGTGCTGAACGCCTGTGCCGCGAGCCGAACTGGTAAAAACTCTAGTATCTGGCAACGTTCGGGCTCATGCCCAGCCACCCGAGTAGATAACCACGTCTACTAAGAAGGTCCGTACCCCCAAAGCATAGAAAATCCTCAGACCTCTTCTGAGGGAAGGAGCTGGGAGTAGATGCCCAGCCTTCTTCTCAATAAGCTTTTAGGGGAGTTAATAGCTCGAGGCAAAGAGTTTCTGAATGTGAGTCGGTAGTATCTTATAGGGCTGCCGCCCCCCTTCGGCGGGCGGCAGCCCCGTGCCAGGGCGGCGGCCAGCCCTACGGGCTGGTCGCCGCCCCAAACCTCTCCCCATTCAGAAGGTTTTTGATTGCAAATGGTAGAGTCCAGGTTTGGCTCAATCGTCTCCCAGAGAACCAAGCTTCAGCAACGTGGTAGCAAACTCCGTAGGGGGCTGTTCAGGGCGAGCTCTTTCATTCCCTCGGAAAAGGGAGCGTAAGATCAATCTTGGGGCACTTCTTCACTCTCCTCTTTCACGTAACCGGCAGGAATCTGAAAGAGGTCTTCGGCAGGGGGCGTTTGGCTTATTTCCGTTGCTAAGAAGACTATTTTCAAATCAATGCCCGAGACCTGACTGACGATCTTGAGGGGAAAACCTTGGATTTCCACCCCCGAAGCCAGAGGATTTTTTCCGTGCTGAGGACCCTTGAGCTGGGAGGTAGCCCATATTTCTAACTTTACAGGTCCCTGCTCGCTCGCCACAGTAGCCTCATATTTCTCCGCCACATACCCCAGAATCTTCGTCTTCTCCTTAGTTTTTTTCACTTCGGGCTTATTCTCATCGGACTTGTCCTGCCCTTCTATGGACTGTTCCGTATAAGTCTGAAGGGAGGGGTTGAGAATATAGGCCTTCTTAGCGGAGTAGTCTGCAAGCAGAATGGTCTCTCCCATGTCCATCCGCACCTTATCGCCCCGATAGTAAAGAACGAAGCGTTCGGGGAGGGAGGCCCGCAGCATATCCCCCAGCTGTTTGGCCATTTCTCCTTCAAATCGAGCGGCATAAACGACTGTACCCTCAAAGGCTTTCTGGGCTAAAAGTAGCCCTGTCAAAAAAAGTAGGTATCGCATAGGCTATACAGTATGGCTTGGAACAGTTTGCTTATAGTAGGTGATCGTTTCTATCAGGATTTCATCGAGGGACTTTTTGGGAGTCCAGCCTATCCACGTGGAGATTTTGGTGATATTAGGGGTCCGAACGCGCATGTCCTCAAAGCCTTCCCCGTAAGCCTCCTCGTAAGGAATAAACTGGAGGGGAGACGAACTACCTGTCAAGGTTTTGATTTTTTCGGCCAAGGCTCGGATAGATATTTCTATGGGATTACCGACATTGAAGATTTCTCCCCAGGGAGGCTGAGGGGAATGGAAGAGGAGCCGATAGATAGCTTCCACGGCGTCGCTCACATGGAGGAAGGATCGGCGCTGCTCACCATCGCCATATATAGGGATGGGTTTCCCAGTTAGGGCGGCCTTCACCATGTTGGGAATGACCATGCCGTAGGCAGCGGACTGGCGAGGGCCCACGGTATTGAAGAAGCGCACCACCACGAAGGGCGCTCCCCGCTCCCGATGATAGGCAATAGCGAGGGCCTCTTTCGCCAGCTTGGTAATCGCATAGACCCAGCGATGCTTAGCGGGCGAACCCAAAAGGAGAGGCATGTCTTCCGATAAGCTGGTAACATTGGGTAGGACTTCTTGCAGGCGCCCGTAAACTTCGCTGGTAGAGGCTACCAGAGTAGGGATACCCTCCCGTGCCGCTACCTCCAAAACATAATCCACCCCTCTGAGCCCCTCCAACACCGTAGCTAAAGGCTCCTGCAAAACCCGCTTGACCCCCACCACAGAAGCCAAGTGATAGATAGCCTCCTTACCCGAGGCCAAAGATCGGACGGTCCTTTTATCTTCTACGTTTCCCTGGACAAAACTCAGCTGCCCAGGAAAAGTCTCCATAAGGGAGGCCAGATTACCCAGCCGGCCCGTAGAGAGGTTATCTAAGACAGTGACTTGATGACCTGCCCTGAGTAGGGTCTCTACGAGATGCGAGCCAATAAAACCCGCTCCCCCTGTTACAAGAATATTACTCACGGCGACGGGGCTTATGCGGTGAGTGGGGAGCGGGTCTTGACCGATTCGGCCGACGAAGAAGACCTGGAGAGGAGCGTCCAGAGGAGGTCTTCACCTCGCCAGCGTTTCCATTCAGCACGGCCTTGTGACTAACCCGGTACTTGCCGGTACGAGCGTCTATACCCAGGTACTTCACCTCCAGCTGCTGACCTACTTGCAAAACATCCTCTACCCTCCTCACCCGATAGGGCACAATGTCAGAAATATGTAAGAAACCCTCTTTCCCTCGCATAAACTCCACTACGGCGCCAGCTTCTTTGAGCATTTTCACGCGAGCCGAATAGATTTTGCCCACTTCTGGCTCAGCGACGATTTCCTGAATTTGCGCGGCGGCTTTGTTTAGAGCCTCCTTATCCTGAGCATAGATGACAACGACCCCTTCATTGCCAACCTGCTCAATGGTAACTGTCGTACCTGTGGTACGTTGGATTTCCTGGATCACCTTACCCCCCGTCCCAATCACAGCCCCAATGTACTCCGCTGGAATAGTAAGCCGATAAATGCGAGGGGCTAAGGGCGAAAGTTCAGGACGAGGAGCTGGCAGAACTTCTTTCATTTTTTGCAGGATGAAGAGCCGAGCTTCCTTAGCCTGCATAAGGGCTTTGTGGAGAACCTCATACGAAAGCTCCTGTATCTTGATGTCCATCTGGCAGGCGGTAAGGCCATTTTCGGTGCCAGCAACCTTGAAGTCCATGTCTCCTAAAGCATCCTCATCCCCTAAGATATCGGTAAGCACCGCATAACGTTCTGGACTCTCCCAGATCAGCCCCATAGATATGCCAGCCACGGGAGCCTTGATAGGAATCCCCGCATCCATGAGGGCCAGCGATCCTGCACATACGGTCGCCATGGAGGAAGAGCCATTAGACTCTAAGATATCGGACACCACCCGAATAGTATATTCGGCAAACTCTCCCTCCTGCGGAATAACCTGTTTTAGTGCGCGCTCAGCCAGGTGGCTATGGCCCACCTCCCGACGAGACGGCGCCCGCAAGGGCTTCACCTCCCCCGTGCAAAAAGGCGGAAAGTTATACTGCAAGAGAAACTTTTTACTTCCCTGCTGGGTAGCATAATCAATGATTTGCTCATCCAGCTTGGTGCCAATGGTCACAGTGGCCAGGGCCTGCGTTTCCCCCCGAGTAAAAAGCGCTGAGCCATGCGTGTAAGGCAAAAGGCCCACTTCGCAATAGATAGGCCGGATTTCATTTGTCTTGCGGCCATCTAAACGTATGCCTTCGGAAAGAACGACCTCTCGCATGACAGTGCGCTTGAGCTGGCTAAATACCGACTGCGCATATTTTTGGATTTCTGGCAGAGCCCAGTCGGCATTTTCAGCAACCATGGCTTCGCTTAGCTCTAAGAATAACTGCTCAAAGGCCTTACGGCGCTCCTGCTTAGGAAGAGAGGCCTTAACAATATCTATGAGACGAGGCCGAGCCCGTTCTGTGATCCAGACTTCAACCTCGGGATAGGTGGGGCTTGCCGGGAGCTCAAGCTTAGGCTTACCTGCGGCCGCCTGAAGGGATTTGAGAAACTCCACCAGCCGCTGAATATGGAGATGAGCGGTCTGAAGAGCTTCCACCAGCTGCTCCTCTGGCACCTCACGCATTTCGCCTTCCACCATGACAATAGAAGTCGCTGTACCGGAAACAGCTAAATTGATATCAGCCTGCTCAATGCGGCTGGCGGGAGGATTGAGCTGAAGCTGCCCTTCATGCCTTATAATCCGCGCCATCCCTACAACGTCTTCCGTAGGGATTTCCGATATGGCTAAGGCCGCAGACAGACCCAAACCCGCTAATATATCCGGAGGATATTCGGGATTATAGGACTCCAAAATAGCAATCAGCTGCGTCTCATGGCGCCAATCCTTCGGGAGAAAAGGCCGCAAAGACCGATCAATGAGCCGAGAAACTAAGATTTCATAGTCATTGGGGCGGCCATCTCGCTTGTAAAATCCACCTGGAATACGCCCGCTACTGGAAAAATTTTCCCGATAGTCGACTGTAAGAGGCACAAAGTCTGCCTCCACAACTTTATCGGGGTTATAAGTGGCGGTACATACGAGGATAGTGCCTCCTTGCTCTATCCACACGGCTCCGTGTGCCTGCCGGGCAATATGCCCAAAACTCACTTCTATCGGCGCCGCCCCCTCCACTTCAAACCGAAACACCCGCTTCTCCATACTGTCCCTACGCCCTTAACCCTAATGCAGACACAATCGTTCTATACCGCTCTATATCTTTCCTCTTGAGATAAGCAAGAAGACGTTTCCGCCGGCCAACTAATCGAAACAGCCCGCGCTGCGCCGAAAAGTCTTTCGGATGCTCCTTGAGATGATTAGAAATTTCTTGAATGCGATACGTTAGCAGCGCTATCTGGGACTCCGGACTGCCAGTATCCTTGGGGTCATGCCGCGGGCTATAACGAGCAATCAGCTCCGCCTTGATCTCAGAATTCCAGTACATAGCGCAAAAGTAAGGAATTTCTTCCTATGGACGGCATGAGCTACCTTTGTCCAGATGTGGGATCTCCTAGGCACTCTTAGGCGCTTGCAAACGCTGGCTGAAGAGCTAAAAAGTTTAGAAGTGACAGGCGAAGCCCTGGAAGGTGCCATTCGCATCACACTAAACGGCCACAATGAGATGGTACGCGTGGAGATTCACCCTACCCTTCTGCAAGAAAACCTCCAAGCTCTGGAAAGGGGCATTCAGAGTGCTTACAACGAGGCCTTTAGCAAGCTCCGAGCTATTATCATGGAAAAGTTAGGCGGTCAAATGCCCGGCGGACTACCTTTTTTGCCGGGAAACTTCGGGGTGGGGTGAGATCAAGGTACGAGGACTTTCTGCTGCCAGAGGGTAGGCTGGCTTCCTTTCTCAGGAAAACCTTGGAGGAGGTACACCCCCCCTGGGAGGGTTAGGGAAAGGGAGGCGCCGGGTAATAGGTGTTCAGCCCCCACCTGCCGGCCCCACAGGTCATAAACCACCACCTTGCCAGGCACCTCAGCCGTCACTTCCAAGTAACCGGGCTCTACTCGCACCTGAAAATTAAGATCTTCTCCGGCAAGGGGTAAGGCGGTGAGCGCTGAAGTTACATTCAGGGCAAATTCCGCTACGACGGGTAAATGGTCAGAAGCCATGTAAAGGGCATTGAGCGCAGCCAGCGAATAACCTGCGACCTGGGGCGGATCTAAGAGACTTTTGCCGAAGTGCAGACCATCTTGTGCGATGACTTTATGGCTGCCGGGGAGGTAGCGCGCTTTGGCCGTAGAAAGGGTGCAAGCGGGAGAGAAAAATATAAAGTCGAATCGGCTATTGAGTCCGCCACCCGATCCGCCATCGGCTAAGCTGCTGAAGCGGGTAGACTGGGTGTGATAGTAAGCATAGGTGCTGTTATTGTCCCATTCGCCGGGGGGGCCAGGGTCTACAAGCACTTCAGTAAGGTGCTGATAAGCGGCCTCGCTGGCCCCGTAGAGGTTGTGATCGCCCATATCTAAGACCCAACGCTGACGGTTAGACGGGAGAGCCTGGATGTAGTTTCTAATGGCGAGGGCTGCCTGAGCCCGAGTATTGGCGTCGGAGGCATTAGGGCCCGCTTTTAGGTGCGAAGCAATCACCACCACAAAAAGCGTATCCCGATGGGTCGCTAAATCCGGCTCCCGATAGTACAAGTGAAACGCATACACATCCCGCAGCCCTCCCTGGGTCGTGATTAGCTCCTGCTTCTCATAAGCAAAGCGCCGGCTATCATAATACACCATGCTTAGGCGATCACCTGTGAGATTACTGGGGAAAATCCCGCTACGCCAATAAGAAACGCCACCTATGTTGAGCACTGAGTCCAAAAGCCGACGTACATACTGGGGATAGGGAGCAATTTCGTTGAAGACGATGAGATGAGGTTGGACGAAGCCGATAATGGTGCGCAGCTGGCGGTCTTTGCAGTCGGTTTGGCAGTAGCCGGGGGTCTGGCCGTAGTTGAGGAGGTTGTAAGTCAGCACGCGAATAGTGTCTTGAGCCCATAGCAGAGAGAGGAGGAGGCTCCAGCGCATAAGACAAATGTAGGTTTAGTTGGTTAAGCTGAAGCGAAACTGAAGGCCGACCGCCGTAAAGGAAGTTGGAAATGCGTTAGAGAGGACGGGGCGATTGCGGGTATGTTCAATGTAGAAGCGCACGTTGAGCTGGGTGCTGATGGCATAATCTATGGCGGGCTTGATGGTGAAAGTGCGGGTGCCGCCGATAGGTTGCGTGAAGTCTCGGTTATCAATCTGGCGATTTTGATTGACGAGGTTGCGATAGGTGATTTCTAAGCGGAAGGTAACGCTATTGCGCAGTTCGAAGGTTCGTCCGAAGAGGGAGAAGGGTTGGAGGAAGCTTTCTCGTCGCCAGTTGCCAGTAAAGGAGAATTCGGTATTTTGGTTTTGGTTGAGTTGGAGGGCGCCGACGTTGAGGGTGAGGGTGCGGGTGCGGCGCAGTTCTATGAGGGTGCTAATGCCGTTTTTCCAGGTGAAGTTGAAGCCAAGGAGAGGGGAGAAGGTTTCTTGGATGCTGACGGCATTGACGATGTAGAGGGGCTCAAAGTTGACGATAGTAAGTCCGGCGATGGTATCTAAGGGGGCTTGGATGGGCACATAAGTATCGGAGAGGCCATCGCCATTGAGGTCTTGGGCTCGGAGGTTGAGGGTGTAGGAGAGGGTGTAGGTAGAGCGATAGCTGTGATTGAGGGTGACCGAGCGGAAAAGAGATTGGAAGAAGGGCAGCTGGCTTAGGCCGGTGTAGCTTACATTCCAGTTGGGGAGGGGTACTTTTGGGGTGGGGGTTAGGGGCATGCGTGTAGGGCTGTAAGGCCCATAAGCGCTGAGGAAGGAGAGAATCAGCACATCCTGCTGGGAGCCGGTGTAGCCATTCCAGAATTCTCGTCGGGTAAGGCCGGCATTGGCGCCAAGGACCGACTCGTAGAGCGGATTGGCGAGCCGCAGGCGCTGAGAAAAGATGTAGCGGTACTCTTGGTCCATCTGGTTGAAGGTTTTGGGATTTTTGAGGCTTTCAAAGGCGGAGCCAAAGCTGAAGAAGCTCATGCTGAAGTTTCCTTGGGCGTTGCGGTTGCTGAAGGTGAAGTCGTTTAGGGTGGTATCCCAGCTGAAGAGGCCGCCTTCGGAGAAGGTTTGATTTTTGGTGAAGGTGAGGTCTATGCGGAGGTCTTTGGCGGGGGAGATGGAGGAACGGATGTTGAGCTGGGTGGATTGGGTTTGTTGGAAGGGGACGGTGAAGCGGGGGTCTCGGGTCATCCAGCCTTTTTGGGCGGCGTTTTGGAGCCATCCGCCGGTGAGGTTGGGCTGCTCACCTAAGATGAAGCCCCAGCCGGGAGCCTGAGAGGTCTGCCCCGTGAGCGTGTCCCGATAGCTCCAGTCTAAGCCAAAGTTGGCCGGCCGAGCCAAAAATCCCGGCAAAGTCGTGCCCCGTTGACGGGTATAACTCACATCCACATTCTGAATCCCAAAGACTACCTTCGCCAGAGCCCGCAGAAGCATCCGACTCCCTACGTACGGATCATCGCCTGGCTTACGAGACGTATCGGCCTGCGAGAAGATATTACGTTTGGGCGGCGGCGTGAGAAGCTTGTCAATCACCTTGAACTTTTTGTAGAAGTTGCTCAGCTGAAGCTGCCCGGTGAGCTGGATGTTTTGGTTATTGGAGATCGTATTGCCGAAGCGCTCTTGGCCTAAGGCCGCTGTGGTCCAGCGATAATCTGCCCCGTAGGTAATGCTACTATTTATCCAGTCGGTCCATTTGATTTTGTTGAGGGGGAGGCGATAGGTAAGGGAGACTTGCTGCTGGAAGGAGAGGGTTCGGCCGAAGTTGATGCGCTGGTAGCGGCCGCGAGCGGGGTCTTTGCCGATGCTGAAGAAGTTTTGCCAGAGGGAGTCGCGTTTTTCGGGGGTGTTGATGGGGCCTTCGGGCTCATCCACGCGGGCTTGCACGGTGGCGTTGTAGTTGAGGCTGAGGCTGGGAAAGAGGTTCCACTGCAGAAGATACTGGCGATTTATCAGGAAGTTTTGATAGAAGGTGGGTCTAATTTCGGGGCCTCCGCCTATGCTTCGCAGGCGCTGCTCAGTGTATTGGCGGTTGCCTTCTACTTTTAGGCCTACTTGGGCGGGTAGGAAGGTGATGCTCATATCGGAGAGGAGGCGGGTTTTGGCTTTTTGGAAGGGACGCCAGGGCTTAGATTGGAAGCTATACGAGTAGGTGATGGCGCCCGTGTAGTTTTTGGCGATGTTGTATTCAGTCTGGGGGTTTCTGGAGAAGGTTTCGTTGTAGCCGTAGCTAAAGAGGAAGTTTTGGATGTGCCAGGGGCGTTTTTTAGCTTGGGGGTTGCGGTAGAGTTTTCGCACGCCGGCGAAGGTGTAGCTGTAAGTACGGCTGTAAGAAGTGAGAATGCGTTCCAGGCTATCCCGCCGGCCGCTGAGGGCGGCGGCTTCCAGGCGGGTAACGGCGAAGACATCGGGGTCAAACGGACTATACAAGGGCCGCTGCACCTGCTCCCCATAAGTGAAGAAGAACGGCACTTCTACGGCCAGAGCTTTGGGCATGAGTTTATGCATTTGGAGTCCGCCGGTGAGGGTATAGCGCTGGAGCCATTCGGTGGAACGTTGGCTGACCTTTTGTTCTATGGAGCCGTACCAGGGGGTGCCGTAGCTACCCGAAACGGAAAGATTGCCCAGGTCAGCGAGGCGAAGGTTGAGAAGGCCGGAGGCTGTCCATCCGGGCTTGGTGTTGTAGTTAGTTACTCGGAGTTCGTTGACCCATACCTCCACGCAGATGGGGCCACGGCCGTCATTGGGATTGCGCACGCCGATGAGAATGGTTTTGACATTGTTGAGCTGGGGGGTGCCCTTGACGGAGATGCGATGGCCCTGGGGCGTTACATAGGTATAAACTTGGGACAAGGGAAAAGGCCGCTGCGCTCGGGCTTCATCACGCAAGACTTTGACGAGGTTTAGCTCGGAAAGGGCAATATCTATGTTATTAGCCCAGATGTTTTCTGGGCTTGCATCGCCAGGGGTGGATAAGACAAGGGGCACTTCGTATTCGTAGTAGTTGTCGGTATAGTCGGTGCCGATTCGGATGAAGAGGGTTACATCGCCGGGATTTTGGACATTAGGGGGGATGGGGCTGCCTACGAGGGGTTCGGCATGGACCCAGAGTTTGAGACGCTCGTAGAAGCGCAGGTCATAGGAGAAAGTTCGGAAGACGCCTCGGGCATCGCCATCTTGGAGGTTGCACACGCGCAGGGCTAAGCTTTGTTCGTTTTGGAGAAGGCCGGCGACGGGGCTTCCGGGAATAGGCTGACGCAAGATTTGCGGGGGCAGGACATAAGGGAAGGGTTGGCGAGAACCATTTTCCTCAATATTGACGATGCCGGTCTCAAAGCTGGTAGGATCAGTTCCCGGATCAGGTAAGAAGGACTCTTCCTGTTGATTGAGGTTGATGAGGGCCCGGCGCCAAGTTGTTGCTACCAGCTCCAGCTTTCCGAAGCGTAAAACGACGGGCCGGTCAAAGCCGGTGAGGTACATTCGGATAAAGTCAATGGCTTTGAAGTCCTGGATATCCCCGTAGGGTTGGCCTTTGGAGAGGGGGACCCGGAAGAGGTACCAGCGGGTCTGAATGGTGGTGCCGTTGGGGAGCTTGACTTCCTGTTCGCGTTTATCTACGATGTAGTTGCGGCCTAAGACGAGGTCTTGGGGGCGCAGGGAGATGGTGTAGTCAAAGTAGGCTTCGCGGGTATTGAGGGTGCCATCGGCGTTGATGTCTTCTACATCGGGGAGGGCGCTGGCTTGGCGGGTGTAGGGTTCGTTACTTTGGGGTATGGGGGAGTTTCCTTCCAGGCCCGAGAAGCGTTCGTAGCGCTGCAAGATGCTATTAGAGCTAATATCCCGGAAGTGGGCGTAGTCATCGCTGGAAGGGTCGGCTTCTAAGCGGGCATAAGCCTCAGGGGAGAGGATAGGCCGTACGGCATTGAGAAAATCGGCAAAAAAGGTACGTTCTCTTTCGCTGCGCAGGCCATCCAGGCCCACATCCTGAAACTGGCGGGCGGCGGGGTCATTGTCAAAGGCGAGGGTGGGGATTTGGATATTAGGCACTCGTCCCCAGGGGGTTATGGTGAGGTTGCGGTCGGCGGCGTCGTCCTGGGCATTGGTGGGCAGGCCGTGCTCGTAGGCCCGGCGGTTGTCAGGCAAAACATCTTCGCTAATCTGGCCGAGGTTGAAGTGCAGTTCACCTCCGGGGGCAGTAGGATCATCCAGGAAGGGGTCCATGAGCCAGAATTCTATGAACTCGTAGTTAGCTGCCTCAAAGTCGGTATTCCCGATGACCCGGCGCATGATGCCAGCCCAGTTGCGGGAGGGGTTTTTGAAGGTGCCGTCGGGATTGAGGTCAGCGGGATTGGCGTTGTAGTTGTAGGGACCGCGCTCCTGAGGACGATAGTACAGGTCAAAAGTCGTCAGCAGGTTACTGCCTGCCGCAATGGTGCGGTTGGGAAAGACTTCTTGGGGTTCTACACGGCGGGTGTAGTGGTTATTGAGGGCAGGGCTCTGGTCATCTAAGCCAAAAGAAGAGGGACGATTGAAGAATTCGGGGTCTATGAAGTACCACGAGAGGGCGGCGCGGGTGTAGTTAGCGCTGAGGGGGTCAGCGAGATTTGGGCGCAGCGGCGGCGGCACCGAAGCAAGCTTCCAGTAGGTCCATTGCGTTAGATCCAGCGTATTGCGCAGCCCCTCAAAGTCATCAATGTACGCTATCCCCCGCTCACTTCCTGTAACGACCTGCCGAGGGACCCCCGGCCGTAGCTGCGCAAACTCCCCCTTAAAAGTAATCTCGCTCTCCTCCTTCGTCGTGTAAAAGGGTAGACGGTTCAGCAGCGCAGAAATAAAGCGCGATTTTTCTTGGACATTGGCGTCTACGCCCCACATGAGGTTAGCGGCGGGCTCTTCGCTGATGATGACTTTATTAATCAGGGGCCGCTCGTAGAAGGAGAGGCCTGTTACCCCCAGCTGAAATCGGCTATTCGGACGCCACTCAATACGGGAGCCCACGAGGGTTTTCTGGTCAATGCCAAAGAGCTGGTTGCTCTCAAAGCGCACGCGTATTTCTTGGCCGGATTGGAGGATGCCCTGATTGAGAATGGTGACTTTGCCGATAGCGTAGTCCACTTGGTAATCTACGCCTTCGGTGAGGGGGGCCCCGCCCGCTGTAACCCTCACGCTCCCCGGCTGAATCTGCGGCGCATTAAGGTTGATTTCGGCTCCCGTGGAAGCAAGGTAGCTATAGCGAAGTTTGAAGCGATTGAGCTGGGGATAATACTGCACCGCATCCACCTGTGTCATACGATACAGGGGGTCATAGGCATAGCGCGCCGAGTCTTCGGTGGGATTGGTTACAAACTGCCGCACTAAGTGCCGCCCAAATGGCTCCAAAACCGGAAATACCACTATCCCCCGGTCTGGAAAGATAGTAACCTGCGGAATAAAGTCAAATACATTGTCGGAACCTGCTTCCATGTTGTTGCGCAGGCGGTCGAGTCCCAGCACCTGCAAAAGCGGCCGGTCGCGCACATCTGGCGAAGGGAGATAGTTAATATCTCCGCTCCCATCGGTCGCTTCATACACCACTTGCAGGTCAAAGCCGTCTGGACGGATATTAAAGGCGTCCAGACGATACACGTTTTTCATCATGAGGTCCCAAGTGGGGTAAGGTTTATTATCCAGGGTGGGGCGGATCGCCTGGGGTTTGAGCATTTTGAGGAAGAGCACATTGCTATTCTGGGGGTCGGCAGGCTGGTCTACGCTAAACTCCCCTACCCGATAGACGGTGTTATCACCTGCAAGGGTGTACTCATAGGCGACGAAAACCGCATCGTTAGGCTGAAGGTTGATGTTGAGGCTGATATAGCCGAGCTGCCGGTGGACGAAATACTCGTTCTCATTTAGGCGGCGCATGTTTTCTACCAGCTCAAAGTCTTGTCCATTTCGGAAACCTGCTTGGGTAAGGTAAAACACAGCTGAATCGCGGCTACGGGCCCCCGGATATTGCAAGGCTCGCTGATAGACATCATTGGCATTATTGTCTGGCACGGCACCAGAAACCACCACCTGAGGATTAAAGAGCACGCCACCCCGATTGGGATCGTTTTCGGCTAAGTCCACAAACCCCACAGCATTGCGGTTATTTTGGTTTACAGCGTTGGAGCGGTTCGTCACCCACACCTCTATACGGGTAATATTGATAGGCGAAGACACCACAGGGAGGGTAGAAAGCGACTGCTCAAAGAGGCTTCGGAAGTAGTGATTGAGAAAAAAGTGGCGGTTGTAATCGTATTCGCTGGCGCGCTTTTCTCTTTGTTGGCGCTGTCCTCCGGCTTTGACGACGATTTCTTGCGTTTTACTGCGCTGCTGCGAAGCAATAGCTGTTACAAACACCGACCCAAATTGAAGCCGAGTCTTGATTCCCCACAGATTCTGTCCGCCTGTAATCAAGGTCCCCCCCAGGGGAAGCCCCACATTCCCCGCCTCAATGCTTTTGATGATGTCGTCTTCCGAGCCCTGATATTCTATTTTGAACTGGTTTTCAAAGCTAAAGCTGGTTTGGGTGTCCCAGTTGAGGCGGAGTTTGAGTTTTTCGCCGATGTTGCCGACGACATTCATTTGGATTTGCTGGTTGAAGGCGAGGTTGCTATTGCGCTGCTGGCGGATGGTGAGGGCGGGGTTGCGCATGCGATTAGAGCGGTAGGAAAGGTCTAAGAGCACATTGATGTTGGGGCGGATATCTACGCGTCCGCTGCCGAAGATGTCTTTGAAGAGTTCGCTATTGACGTTGATAGGGGGCACGAGGCCGGAGAGGGAGGAGACGGTTTGGGAGGGGTTGGTGGGGCTTTTTCCGGACTGAGCGAGCTGGGCTTCCCGGGCTTTGCGGTCTAAGTAGCTGTGCTGGAACTGCCGGCTGCGCAGACGTTCGTACTCTTCCCGGCTGATGTAGGAGGGCGGGCGAATATTTCGGCCGCCGATGCGTTCGTACACCCAGTACCCTTTTCCGTCGGGCGTTAGCTCATACACCACCTCATAAGAGGATGGCGTGGGCATTATCCAGGGCGGCCCCAAAGGACGGCGAGCTGTCGCATCCGCCGGCGACTCCCGAAACCGATACCGAACCGAATCCGCCTGACCCCATAGATACCCTATGAGGGTCAGCATAAACACCGCTCGCCCTCCCATTAGAGCTAAAAACGCGCGGGGCCAAATATAACGCAAAAACCAAGCGCTTACCGATACCAGTAGGCTCTTCCAAAAGTAATTCTTTTCCACAAGCCCATACCCAAGGCCCACCTAAAGATTAGACTGGCTCAGAATTTGCTTGTACCTTTGCCCTAAGAGTATGCGCACAGGCCTTTTTCTTTTCCTCTCTGGCTGGGCTTGGGCGCAGCTAAGCGGTATTGTCAATAGTTACGCTGCCGTAACGGCTTTCGTAGACCCAGCTACTGTCACCGTGGACGATCCCTCTCCTTTCAACGTCGGCGATCGCGTCCTCCTCTATCAGGCCAAAGGCGCCACCATCAGCACCAATAACGACCCCACCTACGGCGACATTATTAGCATCGGCTCCGCAGGGGTGTTTGAGTTTCATCAGATTGCGGCTATCAACGGCAATAATATCACCTTTACCTGTCCCCGAGTGCGTACCTTTGGCAATCCCGCTACCGACGCCATCCAACTGGTAAAGGTAGCGTACAGCAGTAGTAACCTCACGATTACAGGTACGGTTACGGCCCTACCTTGGGACGGCAGTAAGGGCGGCATCGTCGTCATTGAAACCGATGGCACCCTCTCCTTCAATGCCAATATCAATGTGCGGGGGCAGGGCTTCCGAGGGGGGCTGTACTCCGTGAATGGAGGTAGCTCTTCCACCTGTGACGCCGGTACCTATTTTGGCGCTGTCGACGACCAAGCCGGCCGAAAAGGAGAGGGGGTAGCCAACTGGCCCGGCTTCAACCATTATGCTTATCGGGGGAAGTTAGCCAGTGGAGGAGGCGGCGGGAATAACCACAACACGGGGGGAGGCGGCGGCTCTAACTATGGCGCTGGCGGCCAGGGGGGATGGACCACCTGCGGCAGTAGGTGGTGGTGCTCGGGCTTTAATGTAGCGAACTCCGGCTGGGGCTATGGGGGGGTGGCTTTGAGTAGCTACCTCAATGCTTCCGCTATACGGGCTTTTATGGGCGGTGGAGGGGGCGGCGGCCACCAAAATAACGAACAAGGTGGCCAGGGCGGCAATGGCGGCGGTATCGTCCTTATCCGAGCCGCCACCATCGTAGGAAATGGTTTTCAGATCATCGCTGCGGGCGACTCTGGCCGTCGGGACCCCGCTATCTGTGGGGGACGCACCTACGCCGGTAACGACGGCGCAGGGGGAGGAGGGGGCGGCGGCTCCGTCATCCTCCTCTGCAATACCTACACGGGGACTCTCACCATAGATGTTCGAGGGGGGAGAGGTGGAAATTGTAGCAATCAGTTCTGTGCTTGCACACCCGACCATGGCCCTGGCGGAGGGGGTGGAGGGGGCTATGTGGCTTTCTCCACAGCGACCGTGCCTGCCGGGATCACCACTCTCACCAGCGGCGGAGCCAACGGCATAGAACTCACACCCGAGGGTGAAAATGCTAATGGGTGCGACAACACGAGTAGGTCCAACTGCATCCCCGCCGGCCCCAACCGCTTCAACCGCGGGGCTACGCCGGGGGCCGATGGCGGCATCATCCTCAATGTCGCCTACGATGGCCTTTATCCCTGCCCTGCCGCCCGCATAGCCTTAGAAGCCCTCTCGCTGGAAGTCTCCCCGCTCCACGCTCTCTTTGTGCAGTATGCCGTAGCGGGACTGCCAGCCGAGGCTCGCCTCCGCTTTACCTTAGAGACCCCTACCCTCCCCCTCATTCACGAAGAAACTGCGCCTCAGGGTCGGGTGCGCTTTCCGCTGGAAAGACCCGGCCGCTATCTTTTGCGCCTGGAAGCGCTGACCGACCAGGGCAGCCACCGCTTGGCTGAAAGACCCTTCACCTATCAGCCTACCTATGCCCTCACTGGGCGAACCCTCACCCTCTGGCACGACGAAGGCGGACCCTATCAGCTCTCAGACCTCAGCGGCCGCACCCTCACCCAGGGTTACCTACCCCCCAAAACGCCCCTCACCCTCTCCTTAGAAAGCCTCCCCGCCGGCCTCTACTGGCTCTCCATCGCCTACGAACCCCCCATCAAACTCTCCCTCTACCCATAATACCCTCATCCCCTCCGTGCCCCCTATTTTTGCCCTTATGGCGCATCGCTCTCTGATCAAACTGGGAGCCATAAGTCTCATCTTCTGGTCAGGGGCTTGCAAAAGAAAAATTCCCGGTGACACTTCCTCACTCCCCCCTGAGGAGCCTTCGGCTCAGGCCACCATCACCTTTCGTCTCCCCTGAGCTCACTAACTTCGCTCTATGCCAACAGGAACCCTCCAGGTCAATCTCAGTGGGCTTTTGCCCATCATCCGGCGCTATCTCTACACGCATACAGATGTATTTCTCCGAGAGCTCATCGCAAATGGCGTAGATGCCTGTCAGAAACTTTTAGCTATCGCCCCCCAGGAAGGACTCTCCATTAGCCCAGACGAACTCAAAGTAGAAATCTTTGCCTACCCCGCCAAAAATCAGCTCGTCATCAAAGACAACGGGATAGGAATGACGCAAGAGGAAGTCGAGCGCTTCCTCAATGTGATTGCGGCTTCCAGCGCCCGGGAGTTCGCAGAAAAGTTTCGGGAAACGGATATCATTGGATTTTTTGGGATGGGTTTTTATTCGGCTTTCATGGTAGCCGAGAAGGTGGAGGTCCTTACCCAATCTTACCGCTCCGATGCGAAAGCCGTGCTTTGGCGAGGCGATGGCAGCGAAAACTACGAGTGGGAGCTAAGCGAACGGCCCGAAGGCCGAGGCACCACCATCACCTTATATCTCCATAAAGATTATGACGAGTATGCCCAGGTCTGGAAAGTCCGGGAAGTAGCCGAAAAATACGCCCGCTTCCTACCCATTTCCATCTATGTAGAAGGCTCGCGCATCAATCAGGTGCCTTTGTGGCGAAAGCACCCTACGGACCTCACGGAAGCCGATTACCTGAAGTTTTATGAGCTTCTTTACCCGGGCCGGGAAAAACCCGCCTTTTACATCCACCTCAATATTGACTATCCCTTTGTGCTACAAGGGATTTTATACTTCCCTCGCCTCAAACCTGACCTCCCCATAGAAAAGTCTGGCATCCAGCTGTATGTGAAGGGGATGTTCATCACGGATGAGCTGCGGGATGTTTTGCCTGAGCACCTCATGCTACTGCAGGGGGTCATGGAGTCTAATGAGATTCCGCTCAATGTCTCGCGCAGTCAGCTGCAAGTAGACCCCACCGTGCGAAAAATTAGCCAGTACATCTCCCGCAAGGTAGCAGAAAAAATCAAAGAACTCTACGACACTAATCGGGCACGGTATGAAGAGATTTGGCCGGATGTGGGGCCGTTTGTGCGGTATGGAATGGTTCGGGAGGAGGAGTTTTATCGGCGACTGCGGGAAGCTGTACTCGTAGAGACGACCAAAGGTAAGTACTACACCCTGAATGAGTTTCGCGCTAAAGCCCCCAAAGACGAAAAGGGAACGCCTATTTTGCTCTATACGAATCAGCCTCCTCTTCATGGGGCCCTCATAGCTCTTTTTGAGCAGGCGGGATATGAAGTGCTGAAAATGGACATGATTGTGGATCCCTATTGGATGTCGCAGGTGGAGGTGAAGGAGGGGGTGCGGTTTGCACGGGTGGATAGTGAGAAGGCGCAGGCACTTTTGGAGAAGCCAGCGGAGGCTTCGCTTTCGTTGGAGGAGGAAAAGGCGATTCGGGAAGTCTTAGAGCGCTTGTGGGGAGGGAGTTCCATAGCATTTCGTTCATTGGGGGAGAAAGGTCCCGCCGCCCTTCTCATAGCCCCCGAGGACGATCGCCGCTATCGGGAACTATTGGGAGAGCATCGCCCCACCCAAAAAACCCTCATCATCAATCGGGACCATCCCATCTATCGGCGCTATCTACTTTCACAGGACGAGCGGTGGTTAGCCCATGCCATAGACTGGGCCAAACTGTTATCAGGCACCCTACAAGATGAGGAAATAGCGACTTTTTTGGAGCGGGACTGGAGTCTCCTAAGTCAGTGAGTCATGTCTAATCCCGCTCGGATGGCTTCCTTCGGACTAAGAGGAATAGCGGCACTGGGGGGGCTTCTCCATACTCTCTGGGCTCAAAAAACTTTGCCCGGTTTTTTCTTAGAGAGAAGCCGATGGGTAGATTCCGTTTTAGCTCATCTTAGCTTGGAGGAGAAGATCGGCCAGCTTTTGATGGTTCCTGCCTACAGCACGCCTACTCAACAAAACCGAGCTCAGATAGAGCGATGGATACGAGAATATCATATTGGGGGGTTGATATTTATGCAAGGGAGTCCGAGCCGACAGGTGAGTTTGACGAATTACTATCAGCGGCAGAGTGCTATTCCGCTGTTAGTGGCCATGGATGCGGAATGGGGCCCCAGCATGCGTCTGGACAGCCTTCCCCGCTATCCGTATGCCCTGACCTTAGGAGCACTACGGGAGGACTCGCTGGTTTATAAGGTAGCGCAGGCTATTGCCCGCCAATGTAAGCGGCTAGGCGTGCATATCAACTTTGCGCCCGTTTGTGATGTGAATAGCAACCCCCAAAATCCGGTGATTGGTTTTCGGGCATTTGGAAGCGACCGCCATCGGGTTACCCAGCTCGCCCTCTTATACATGCAAGCCCTTCAAAGGGAGGGCATCGTCGCCGTGGCTAAGCATTTTCCCGGGCACGGCGATACGGAGGTAGACTCGCATTACGAGCTGCCGGTGATCCGACATAACCGGGCTCGGCTGGATAGCATTGAGCTGTACCCTTTCCGGCACCTCATCCGGGAAGGGGTAATGGGCATCATGATAGCGCATCTCTTGGTGCCGGCCCTGGATACCGTAACCGCCACCGTCTCGCCCGTGATTATAGATAGTCTTTTGCGAAAGGAGCTGGGCTTTCGGGGGATAGTCTTTTCGGATGCCCTCAATATGAAGGCGGTCTCGCTCTACTATGCGCCGGGGGAGCTGGAAGTAGCGGCCCTTCGGGCGGGCGCAGATGTGTTACTGTATGTAGAACAGGTGCCTGTGGTGTTTCGGGCAATTCAGGAGGCGGTTTTTGCGGGACGCCTCACCGAAGCCCAAATAGATGAGAAAGTTCGGCGGATTCTTCTACTCAAAGCATCGCTGGGCCTGACCACAACGCCACAGATACCCGAGACCGGTCTCATGGCGGACTTATGGGCCGAGCCCCTCTTAGAGCCCCTCCGGCAGGCTTACATCCAGGCTGTTACCCTCGTCCAAAATCGCCAAGCCCTCTTACCCCTCGGTAGTCTCAAAGACTACCGCCCCCTCTATGTGCAAATCGGCTACGAGCGCCCAGCCCCCTTTTACCGTTACCTCAGCCAGTACATGGCCATAGACTATGTCGTAATTCCATCCATGGAGGCTCTCCCTGCGGATTCCCTCTTGCGGCGGCTTTCCGAGTATAATCTCTTTATTGTCGGGCTCTTCAACCTCTCGCAGAACCCCCGCCGCAGCTTTGGCTTGCGCCCCAAGGTACTGGACTTCTTATGTGAGCTTCGGGAACCCGACCGCAAAGTCATTACCTGCATTTTCGGAAATCCTTACACGCTCTCCTTCTTTGGGGAGGAGGAGGCCATTATCCTGGGCTATCAGGAGGATACACTGGCTCAGTGGCAAGCCGTGAATGTCATCATGGGCACGGGGCCCCCTACGGGGGTTTTACCTGTGGAGCCGCCTCTCCGATACCCGCGTTATGTGGCTTACGACAAGGCCCTCTATCGGCCTGTGGTGCCTTATCGCTCCCCTTACTCCTTTCAGAAGCTGGATTCTCTTCTGAGCAGTGTAGTGAGCGAACGCATCACCCCGGGCTTCGCTATTACTGTGATTTATCGGGACACGGTAGTCTACAACAAAGGCTGGGGAGGCTATAGCTATACGGATCGTCGGCGCCCTTCGCCTACGCATACCCTGTACGATGTGGCTTCCTTGACGAAGGTCTTTGTAACAACGCTGATGGCGATGGACTTATATGAGCGTGGGGAGCTCCGCCTGCAAGAGCCGCTCAGTAAGCGGGTTCCCGCCTGGGCCTCAACGCCAGCGGGGCGCCTTACTCCCTATCAGCTTCTTACCCACACGGCCGGATATCCCCCTACCCTGCCCCTCCTCCAAGCGGTTAGAAACGACTCCGCTGCCTTTTCTGACAGCCTTACCGAGACGCATACTTTCCCTCTAAGCCGCCGATGCTACCTCCATCGCCACATCCCTTCCACCCTCTGGAAAAAAATCCTCTCTCATCCTCCCAGTAAGCCTACGAGCCAGCCTGTATATTCCGACATTGGATTCGTCATTCTCGGCCGGTACTTAGAGGCCATAGCGGGAGAAAGCATGATAAGCTATGTCTCTAATCGCTTTTATCGGCCTATGGGACTCTATCGCTTACAGTTCTATCCAGCCCTCAACTGCTTAGACACCTTATGCGTGCCCACGGAGGTAGATACGCTTTGGCGCAAGGACACGCTTTGTGGGTATGTGCATGATCCGACGGCAGCGCTCTTAGGAGGCTTTGCAGGGAATGCCGGCTTATTTGCCTCTAGCCAAGACTTAGCTTACCTAATGTGGATGCTTGTGAAAGGTGGGGAATACGGAGGAAACTGCTACTTTTCTGCATCAACGGTACGCACTTTTACAAAAGAAGCTGGCAATCTCGGTCGCGGCTTAGGCTGGGATAAACCCAGTAAAGAAAAGACCTCCACCGCTCCTCCCCCCCTTTCTACACTGGCCTTTGGGCATTTAGGCTTTACAGGGACTGCCGCATGGGCCGACCCCACCCACAACCTCGTGGTCATCATCCTCTCCAACCGCATCCACCCCACCGCGGCTGACCCCCGCTACAACCAACTGCTTATTAGAAGGAAAATCATGGAAACGATCTTAGCGGAGTTACGACTTTCTTCCTAAGTTTGTGCCATGCGACTTTACCTTGTAACGGCTCTCCTGAGCTTAGTCTGGGCGCAGACCGATATTACGCCGACGAGCCCTTCCCGGACGGATACGACGGTTCAAGGCAGCGTTGACCCGAGTGGTCCCACTTATGCGGGTCCTATGAGCGGCCCTACGCCTGGAGCGCTCTATCTATACACCCTCCGAGAATGCCTTGACTCTCTGTACGTGCACCTATGCAATGTGCCCAGCGGAAGCGACATGGAAGACACTTACCTGCAAATTATCAACCTTACTAGGCCCTGTACGGTGCGGACAGGTCTGGGGTATTGCCCGCCTTCCTCTTGGCCTTTTCCATGTCCGCCTTTCTGTCCGCCGCCCGGCTTTGGGGGGCCTCAGGCAGGCATCAAGCTCTATCATGATACTGCCGCCAGCGGCACAAACGATCTGCTCTTTGCTCAGCCTGCCCCAATGCGGTTAGCTCAGGGGGATCAGCTGCTGATTATTGTACAGCCCGAATTTGAGCCTGACCCTACGGATGTCCTCACCTTTGAGCTCCAGGTGAATGAGTATCGCTACCCTAATGCGGGAGGAAATCCTGCGGCGGGTCTGCCGACCCCCTCTATCGCCCCCAGGCAGCGGCGAGTGTGCTTCAATGGACTCTTTGCCCGAGATACCTTCTCTACCGGCATCAACGACCCCGACATCACTCATTACTGGTATATCAATGGCAACCTCGTGCCGGGTGCCCATAGCTCTACCTTCATCGCTACTTTCAATCAGCCCGGTCCTCATACCGTGATAGTAGAACTGAGATGGAGCAGTAACTCCTACTGCATTCCCCCCAATGTGCCTTGGCCCAGAGACACCGCCATCATAGAAACCGACACCATACCCGACATTTATGCCTACATTGATGGCTCTCCTTACTATCATAACACCTATGCTTCCTTCACAGGGTCTCCCCCCCTCTGCCTCACCTATGAAGCCCAGCCTAACCTCTCTGGTCCTACCTACACCTGGATAATCAACCGCTCCCACTACACAGGACCCGGCCCCCACACCGAATGTTACACCCGCAATACCTTGGACACCGTGGTCTTTACCCTGCAAAATGGCTTGTGCACCCGTTACGATACTATCTATGTGATTGTAGATGTAGGGACTTCTATCGCTACCGGTCAAATACTCAGCGACATCTCTTACTTCCCGAATCCGACCCGAGAAAGGCTCTGGCTCAGGTCCAGCTTCCCAGGCCCGTGGCAAATCTCACTTTGGAACACATCCGGGCAAAAGGTCTTTTCTTTTGAGGCATACCTCCCCACCGAAATCCCCTTGCCTACCCTCCCCGCTGGACTATACTGGATCCGGCTTCAAAGCAGGGATTATCTCCATAGTGGCCCCCTGCGCATAGAATAGGGCATTTTTGTTTATTTGGCTGCATGAGGTGCAGCAGGAGTCTCGGGAGGTTGGGTGGTGGGCTTCTTCTTCTTTTGGGGACGACGGGATGCCTAAAGGAAATAGCCTTAGATGTCCCTTCGGATACAGGGGAGCTGGTGGTGGAGGCGTATTATTTTGGGGATCGGGATAGTGCAGTGGCTCGGCTCAGTAAGACGGTGGGGTATTTTTCCTCAGAGATGCCGACTTCTGTCAGGGATGCCTTAGTCATTTTAGAGGAGGTAGAGACGGGAGCTCAGGACACCCTCTGGTGGCAAGACTCCTTATATGTGCGCACCCGAGGAAATGTCCACCCTCAAGTCGACCACCATTATCGTCTAAAGGTGGCCGTAGCAGGCGAAAACATAGTTTCTGAGGCGATGCCGCTCCTGGAAACCGTACGGATTGGTGCGCTCATAGATACTTTCTTACCGGCTCGCGGACCTCTTCCAGCTGGATACCGAATTATTGGCGTCTCCCAGGATCCCCCAGGCGAAAGACAAGGTTACCGCGTACGCGCCTGGCGTAATGATACCCTACTCAATAGACTCCGAGACTGGATTTACAGTGATGACCGCTATATTGATGGACGCTTTGTGGTTTTTGAGCTGCCTTACGAAGCTAATGCAGGAGATACTTTTTACGTGGAGCTGTGGACGATACCCCGGCAGGTGATTCGGTTTTATGACCAGCTGGTACGGAATGCTTTTGGAGGAAGTGGGGGCTTTGCACCCCCACCAGACAATGTCAGCTCAAACTTTTCAGGTAGCTCCCGCCGCATTTGGGGATATTTCACGACCGTGGCGGTAGATGGCCAAGGTATTCGCATCCGCCGCCGCTAAAACCCGCTACATGAGCGGCTCCTTGCGCCGAATAGCCTCCGCTAACTGAGCTAACTTCTGAGCATCGGTAATCTTTTCCCCTCCCCCACCCACACTCCATTGACCCTGAGCTAATACCTGCTGGTATTCCTTGCGCAGCACCTCTAACTGCGCCTTCAGGCGGGCATTCTCTTCACGCAGCTGCTTTAACTCCGAATTGTATTTTAGCGTCAGTTTGTAAGCCTTGTACATAAGGAAAGAAGCTACAATCAACGCCAATCCTATCATACTACTCCAAGGTTGGTGGGACTTCTAAGTTGGGTGGCGAGGAGAGGTACGAACGAGTTCGCTCTTCCCAGACTTCACTTACGACGATGGTTTCTAAGTTTTCAATGCGCTGTCGGAGGTTCTGGTTTTCGGCCTGCAGGCGGGCGATTTGGGTTTTGAGCTCTTCCACTTCAGCGATAGGCGCATACTGACGCCGATATTTGAGCCACTCCTTATAGGCTGCCAGAGCCAGCCCTCCTATAACTGGCAAACCTATCACAGTGAATACGATGAGCACGACGGTACCCATAACCCTTCAAAGATAGGCATTTTCCACCATCTCTCAACGTGGGAAGGGCAGTTTCTTTTTGAGCTCTTCTTCGCGTTTGCGTTTTTCTTCTTCGGCTTGTCGGCGGAGGCGCTCTTCTTCGGCTTTGCGACGTTCTTCGGCTTCGCGGCGCAGACGCTCCTCTTCAGCCTTGCGGCGCTCTTCGGCTTCGCGGCGAAGGCGCTCTTCTTCCGCTTTGCGGCGCTCTTCAAGTTCGCGCCGCAGGCGCTCCTCCTCGGCTCGGCGCTTTTCTTCTAAAGCTCGGCGCAAACTATCCTCTCGGCGTTTAAGCTCGGCTTCTACTTTGGACTTTTGAGCTTCCAACGCCTGAGTAAGGGAGGCACCCCCTTTATCGGTGCGCACGCCCGTCACTTTCGGCGCTGTAGTTGTCCCCCCTAAATCCGCTATAAGCCGCACGCCCCCCTGCACACCCGGCAGGTTGAGCGCCTGGGTTACCGCTCCCACCATCTCCGCAGGCACATCTATGCCCACTGTGTAAGCAATACTTTGGTCTAAACGGGTTATACCACCCACTTCCATCCGAAGATTGCCCGCCTGAACTGGGAAAGGTTCTACATAAAGCCCACCATCCTGCAAGCGAAACCGGATATTCGCTTTAG
>Ga0079997_116856_pt1 | contig 31056 bp, 30 predicted proteins | sample PerSpoCPS_CMetaG_FD_69200 | JGI IMG/M metagenome (GOLD analysis project Ga0079997, IMG submission 69200) | Archaeal communities from Yellowstone National Park, Wyoming, USA - Perpetual Spouter C (PS_C) MetaG (SPADES assembly) (version 2) | ecosystem: Environmental > Aquatic > Thermal springs >... | reverse complement strand
CTAAAGGGCAGCGGGTTCTGGTCACGACGCTGACAAAGAGAACTGCCGAAGACTTGACAGCCTTTTTGACCGAGTTGGGAATCAAAGCCCACTATCTCCATCACGACATTGAAGCCATTGAACGCACCGAAATTTTGCGCGATTTGAGGTTGGGCAACTACGATGTCTTGGTCGGCATCAATTTGCTGAGGGAAGGTTTGGACTTGCCCGAAGTCAGCCTTGTCGCCATCTTGGATGCCGACAAAGAGGGCTTCCTTCGTTCCTACACTTCGCTCATCCAAATCATGGGGCGGGCAGCAAGGCATGTTGAGGGCAAAGTCATCATGTATGCTGACACCATCACCGAAAGCATGAGAAAAGCCATTGAGGAGACGAATCGGAGAAGGCGAATTCAGGAAGAGTTCAACCGCAAGCACGGCATCAAGCCGCAGAGTATCCAAAAGCCTGTCTTTGACGCTTATTTGCCAGTCCCGTCGCTTATGGAAAGGCGCGCTGCGTATCAAGTTGGGACATGGGACACGGGGCATGGGACAGGCGAAATTCCACCGCTTGACGAAATTCCTTTCGTCATCAAGCGGCTTGAAAAAGAGATGCAGGAAGCAGCCAAGCGCCTGGAATTTGAACGCGCCGCTGAACTCCGCGACCGAATCCGGTATTTGCGCGGAATTTTGTATGGCGAAGTGGCGCAAAATGGGCAAGGGAAAGTCGCCCAGACTGTGCCGCCTGCAGGGCAGAAACGACGGAAACGATAAAGCATGGAACTAACATCCCAGACTTCACCAACTGCCAAAACCACAGCCGATTTTTCATTGCAACTCCGCTTTACATGTCCTGTTTCGCTTCGCTTGCGTCAATCTTTTTAGGCGGTTCGGTTGAAGCGATTGTGTCCTAAAAGTGGAGGTGATGGCTTGGATGGGACAGAGATGGATTGGGCTTTTGGTTGTCGCGCTTTTGGGAGTCGCAGTGATTTGTTTTGCCGCAGCCCAACTGCCTTCGCTGCCAAACGCTTATGCTATCGTCAATGCCCGCGTCTTTATCGGTGATGGTCGAGTTTTGGAACGGGCAACGGTGTTGATAAGAGACGGCACCATTGAAGCCGTTGGCGAAAATTTGACTGTTCCGCCAGACGCGGAAGTCATAGAGGGCAAAGGTTTGACCGTCTACCCAGGCTTCATTGACGCCCACACAACGCAAGGTCTCAAACTGCCCGAATGGCAACCCGACCAAGATGAACCACCTGACACCGTTTCCGATGCACCGCCTTTCATGCGTTTAGCCAACCGCAAAGGCGTTCGCCCTGAACTAAGGGCTTTTGATTGCCTTGACTTGACGCCAGCAATTCTCGTTCCTTACAGGCAAGCAGGGTTCACAACCGCACTTTTTGCACCGTCTGGCGGGGCAATCAACGGAGTGAGCGCTTTAGTCAACCTTAGCGGAGCACCTAAGCGGGAATGCGTGGTTAAGCCCATTGTCGCCATGCATTTCGCTTTTGCTATGCCTCGCACCGTTCGCGGTTATCCGTCCAGTTTAATGGGCATCTTCGCTCATATGCGCCAGACATTGTTAGACGCTCATTACTTTCGCACACTTCAAGCAGCCTTTGAGAATGGGATCGGCAAACGACCACCTGCCGATGAGTCTTTGTTGGCATTGCAGCCTGTTTTGTCGGGTTCAATGCCAGTCATTTTTGATGCGGACACGGAAAACGAAATCCGAAGAGCCATCAAATTTGCCGACGAGTTCGGGTTGAAGGTCATTATCAGCGTCGGTCGGGAGGGTTGGGAAGTTGCCGAGGAATTAGCGAGGCGAAGAATACCTGTCATCGTCAGCCTTGCTTTTGGACCTGAGCCGCGCCGACCGCCATCCCGTCAACCTTCACCCGAACGAACTCAAACCGAACAAAAGCCTGAACCGCAACTGTCAGAAGCAACGGCTGAAGAGGAGAGAACTCAGACAGAGCGGGCGGAAGAAATGGAGTTGCCCGATGTCGTCTGGAAGGAGCGGATGAGGCTGTGGCAAGAAAGGGTCGCTAACGCCGCTAAATTGCATAACGCTGGTGTGGTTATCGCTTTCACGACGAGAGGTGTCCGCAACTTGAGCGAGTTTTGGCAGAATTTGCGCCGAGCAGTTCAAGCAGGCTTGCCCAAAGAAGCAGCGTTGCAGGCTTTAACTGTCAACCCAGCAAAATTGTTCGGTGTGGACAAGCATCTGGGAACGGTGGAGAAAGGCAAAGCTGCTAACTTGGTCGTGATGAATGGCGAATTCACCGACGAAAAAGCCCGTGTCCGCTACCTTTTCATTGACGGTCGCAAGTTTGAACCCGAACGAGAACGGGTTCCTGCTCCACAACCAGCGACAACGCCAACTTCTCAGGAACGAAGTTTTCGTTTCCCAATTGAGTTGCCACCCGAAGACAGTTGTGACGGCTGTTTGTGCCCTTGAGGACGAATTTAGAGGCTGATAACTCGGAAGGAGGGGACGAGTGATGAATTGGCGTAAGTTTTGGGTTGCTGGCATTTTTGCCTTCATTGCTTTCGCCGTCGCCCAAATGCCTGTTGAATTGGACGAAAACCGCAAACCCGCTATCAAAACGGGCGGAAACTGTTTCATCAAAGGTGGCACTATCTGGACAGGCACAGGTCAGGTCATTGAAGGCGGTTGCATTTTAGTTCGCGATGGGAAAATCGCAGCCATCGGCAAAGACCTTAAACCACCCGAAGGCGTTGTCGTCATTGACGCTTCGGGCAAATTCATCATGCCGGGCATCATTGATGCTCACTCGCACATCGCTTCTGATGCCACTAACGAAGGGACAGATAGCATTACTGCCGAGGTGCGAATTCACGATGTCCTTGTCCCGCAAAGTTTGTCCATCTACCGGGCGTTAGCAGGTGGCGTGACGACAGCATTGATTTTGCACGGTAGCGCTAACGCTATTGGTGGTCAAAGTGCCGTCATCAAGATGAAGTGGCAGCGCCCCGTTGAGGAACTGATAGTTTCAGATGCGCCGAGGGTCATCAAGTTCGCTTTGGGCGAAAATCCCAAAAGGTCAAATTTCACGGGCGAAACTGTCCGCTTCCCGACAACTCGGTTGGGCGTTGAAGCGGTCATAAGGCGCGCCTTTGACGAGGCAAGACGATACCTGCAGGAGTGGGAGCGTTACGAAAGAGAACGGGAGAAAAACCCACAAGCCTTACCGCCCAGAAGGGATTTGCGGTTGGAAGCGTTGGCGGATGTCTTGCGCGGCAATATTTTGGTTCACTGCCACGCATACCGGGCTGACGAGATGTTGATGCTGATGAGACTGGCGAAAGAATACGGCTTCAAAATCGCTGCCTTCCAACACGCTTTGGAAGCCTACAAGATTGCGCCTGAACTGGCAGCGGCAGGGATAGGAGTTTCCACTTTCGCCGACTATTGGGCTTACAAGGTTGAAGCCTACGATGCCATCCCTTACAACGCAGCCCTTTGCCTCCGTGCCGGGATAGTCACTTCTGTCAACTCTGACAGCGGTGAGCGAATGAGGCGGCTTAACCTTGAGGCAGCCAAGTGCATCAAGTATGGCGATTTGACCGTTGACGAAGCCTTGCGCCTTATCACCCTTTATCCGGCAATTCAACTGGGCATCGCCCATCGGACAGGAACTCTGGAAGTCGGCAAAGACGCTGACATCGCCATCTTTGAAGGGCACCCTTTGAGCGTTTACTCAAAATGCGTCATGACCATCATTGAGGGCGAGGTCATGTTCATGCGCAGGGACGCTTTTGATGTTGACAAGGCAGCAACCATCAAAAACGCCGTCAATATTTGCCGAACCGATCACCTATCAATCCCAACTTTACCGAGCAACGCTACAAGATACGCCATAGTTGGCGCCACCGTTTATCCCATAACCCAGCCACCCATTGAAAATGGCGTCGTCCTTATTGAGAACGGTCGCATCAAAGCGGTTGGCAAAAACATTGCCGTTCCCAAAGATGCTGTCATCATCAACGCCAAAGGTTTGAGGGTTTACCCAGGCTTGATTGACGCAGGTTCAGTTTTGGGTCTCACTGAAATCAGCGCCGTTCGGGCTACTGTGGACACCAGTGAAAGCGGCGAATTTCAACCCGACTTGCAAGCCCTCGTTGCGGTCAATCCTGCCAGCGAGCATTTCGCCGTCACGCGCTTTGTCGGCATCACGGCAGCCTTGACCCGACCGACTGGTGGAATCATCAGCGGTCAAAGCGCCATCATCAACCTTGCGGGCTGGACGCCCGACGAGATGGTCATCAAAAACCCAGCAGCATTGCACATCAATGTCCCTGAAGGGCTTGGGGCGTTGCCCAGTTTCGTTCGCTTGATGGTGACGCCGGAAGAGTTTCAGAGGTTGCAGGAAGAAGGTGGAGCGAGGTTGAGGCGGTTGAGGGAATTTTTGGAGCGGGCGAAAAGGTATGCTGAGGCGAGAGAAAATGGTGCCGAAAACTTGTTTGACCCTCGCTTGGAAGCGATGCGCCCTTACATGAAAGGCAAATTGCCCGTCATCTTCCACACCAACTCCGCTCAAGGGATTAGGACAGCTTTGCAAATTGCGGAGCAGTTCGGGTTGAAAGCAGTAATTGCTGGAGCAAGGGATGCGTGGAAGGTTGCCGACTTGTTGGCGAAAAAGAAAGTGCCCGTCATTGTCGGACCGCTTTGGACTTTGCCTGCCAACGATTATGACCCTTACGATGCGCCGTGGGCGAACGCAGCGGTTTTGCATCGGGCTGGCGTAAAAATCGCTTTCCAATCTTCCAGCGCCGCAACGGCACGGGATTTGCCCTATCAAGCAGGTGTGGCTTGCGCCTTCGGTCTCCCACAAGATGAAGCACTGAGAGCATTGACGATAAATGCCGCTGAAATTTTGGGCGTTGCTGACCAACTGGGCAGCATTGAAGTCGGCAAGTTAGCAAACTTGATTGTGACCGACGGTGACCCGCTGGAAATCGTGACGAATGTCCACTACCTTTTCATCGCTGGCAAACCTATCCCGTTAGAGAGCCGTCACACCCGCCTTTACTTGCAATATCGCCAGCGCCTCAATCAAACTAAACCTTCCGTTGCCCAACAGCCTGCTTCATGAACGAGTTGGCTGAACCACTTAATAGCCGCCGGAAGGGAGCCCAAGTTTGTGGACAGCGAATATGACACCTAAGGCAGCAATCAAAAGTGCAACGCAGATTGATGCAATGGTTTGAGCCCAATTAGGCAACTGTCTCACGAAGGGAACGAACCGAATCCAACCTGCCAGAAGAGAAAGCCAGAGCAAAATTGCAGAGATGATGGGCAAGTCAGCGTAAAAGGCGCCGTTAATGCCCAAACCGAAAAGTATAGTGGCGAAAACGGCGGTGGCACTTTTGTCAACTGACCAATCCTTCCACCAAGCAGCGAAAATGAAGGTAGCGCCTGAAACTGAAGCGAGGACGCCAGAAAGTTGGCTGACAATCGCCGAGTGAGCGATGAGGAATGAGGCGCTGCCAGCCATCGCCACCAAAGACCAAGTGAAGGGAAGCCAAGCCTTCGGTTCCCTCTCAGCCAAAGCATCCAAGCAAAAGCAAACGACTGTAAAGAGGATGCCTAAACTGAGAACCCAAGCGACTTTCGCTGATGCGGTCAGGAATGTAACGGGAAACAAAAGGGCACCTGAAACCGCCAAGCCTAACAAGGTCCTCCAAGTCAATCTCGCCCACACAGGGACTCGGGGAACGAGGTCAATCAGGCTCAAAAACAATGATGTCAAAGCCAGCAGAGGCAACCACTGTTCAGAAGAATGTGGAATCAGCGTCAGCGAACCTGTAGCGATGCGGTGCCCCAAAACATAGCCAACTGCGATGGCTGCTCCAGTAATCCAACGGCTCAATTCTCGTTTACCTCGCTTTGAAGCCCAAAGGGCAAGGGACAGAAGAGAGAGGGTCAAAATGGCAGGGGGCAACCCAAGAATGAGGGCTGACTTAGCGAAAAACGCCATCACTGTCACCTTCAAAGTTCAACGGTCATCGGACGACTATCCGATAAGTGTCAAGTTTCATCGCTTTGGTCGGGACACCGCCTTGGGCATGAGCCTTTCTGAACTCCTCACTGTTGACCCAATCGTGGAAACTTCTCTCGTTCTCCCAGAAGGTCACGACCAGAAACTTGTTGCCCTCTTGTGTGTGCTGCATGACGAACAAGCCCTTAAAGCCCTTCGCCTTGTCAATAAGCCGAGCCCGCTTCTGGAAGCGCTCAATGAACTCTTGAGCGTGCCCTTGCTCAACTTCAACGCTGAAGACGCTGACGAACTGCGGTGGCGTTTCCTTCGCCTCTTCGCCCTTTGCGGTTTCGCCTTGCTGCCAAGTGACGGCTGCAACGATGACAAGCAGCGAAAGCACCACAAGTATCCACCATTGCATCTTTCGTCCCTCCTTGTGGCATTGGCTACTTCTTGATGCCCATGATGGCGACGGTCAAGGTAACTTCGTCAGCAGCGACATTCATCAAGCCCTTCATGCCGAAATCGCTGCGGCGGATGGTGAAAGTCGTTTGGAAGCCGATAACCTGCATACCCTTAAAGTTTTTGCCTTCGCCCACCTTCTCAACGGTAACGGTGATGGTTCTGGTTACGCCGTGCAAAGTCAAGTCGCCTGTGACACGATAACGGTCCTTGCCGATGGCTTGGATTTTTCGGCTCTTGAAAGTGATGGTGGGGAACTGCTTTGTGTTGAGGAAGTCAGGGCTCTTTAGGTGGTTGTCTCGGTCTGGAACGCCAGTGTCAATGCTGTCGGCATTTATGGTGATGTTGACGGAACTTTTTGCGGGGTCTTTGTCCACAACGATTGTGCCTTTAACATCTTTGAAGCGCCCGTAGATGAAAACTGCTCCAGCCTGCCCGAGATTTCTGCAGCGGAAAATGACAAAGGAGTGAACGGGGTCAACTTCGTATGTATCCGCCGCCGAAGCAAGCGCCGCCAACAACATCACGCCCACAAAGGCTAACCAAACCGAACGAGCATAGAGCATATCGCACACCTCCTTTTTCCGACCTCGCTTTTCGGAAAATTTGCGGTTAAATTGTAGCGTGTAAGTTTGGCAAGGTCAACGGGAACGAGAGAGCAATCTGAAAGCCCAAAACCTTCCCGTGCGACGGATTTCAGCCTGCAGTTGTGGGAGAGCGAGTTTACTGCCGAGCCGAAAACGGCAGCGAGTGACGAGTAGCGAATAGTGAACGGCGAATGGCGACTGGCGATTAGCGACTGGTAAAACGGCAGCGAGTAGCAAATAGCGAGTGGCAAATGGCTTTGATCACCCACCCGAGGTGGGTGACTATGAGTTTAAAGCAGGCTGAAGCCTGCTATTTGGGTTGCGCGTTGAGGGTTGAGGGTTAGAACTTTTCTTTGAACGCGCAACCTGCAACTCGCAACTTTTCAAGTTAGCCTGCTTTAGCAGGCTTTGTTTTTGTAGACACCGACTTCGGCCAAAACGGCAGCGAGTGGCGAGTAGCGAATAGCGAATGGTTTTCTGGAGGGCGGTGCTCCCGCACTGCCGAAAAATTCGGCGCATCAGGAGATGCGCCCTCCAGAATTTTTCGCCGAATAAATTCGGCGCTCAGAAAAGTTCCGTCATCAACCACTGGCTGAAGCCAGTGGCATGAAATTTTGCTTGGCGGCACGACAAAACAATACACGGTGTTGGCTTCGTTCCATAAATCGCTTGCACACTTGCACGCTTGCACACTTGCACGCATGATGGACTTTAGTCCGTAGTTGATGATGCAGAAATTGAGCGCCGACTTTAGTCGGCGAAATTTTCTCAACCCTTCACTTCCTCAAACACGATATCGCCACTGTCAACGAATGCGAAGAAGGCTTGGGCTTTGATGCCTTTCTGTCTCAAAGCACTCAAGGCTGCCAACAAATCTTTGTGCTGCTGTTGGCGAAGTTTTTCGGGTGCAAGTTGGGGGTAGCGGTGTTTGTAGTAGCCGCAATCGTCGTGGGCTATGAGGGCAACCCGCTCAATTTTGTGGGCTTTAATCAGCAACTCAAGGCGTTCAATGAGGGAAGGTTCGGATTGAGGGATGAAAGCAGGTCCGCCAGCGACTACGAGCAAATCGCACCGTTCCATGTCCAGACCACGCCTCAGAAACTCCAAAGTGGCAGCGACGAACCGCTCATCGCTACAGAAAACAGCCAAGTTGCCGCTGAACTCGTCCTTCCAAGTCGCCCAACTGCGGAACCGCTGCGAATCCACTTTCTGCTTTCACCCCTTTCAAGGTTCGGGTTCTTTCATTATGCCACAACAGATTGAAAGCAGCCTTCACGGTTAGATCAAACCTCTGGGATCGTGACTTGAACCTCGCGCTTGAGATTGGCTGAGCGGTAAATCGCTTCCAGAACAGCCTGAACTGTCAACGCTTCCTCCGGTCGGACTGGGGGAGGTGTTCCGTTGCGGACGGCTTCAACGAAGAACTGAACCTCTTGAACGAAACCGTCACTGTCTCCCGCTTGGGGAAGTTTGGTTTGAGCCATGTAGCCAGCATGGTCAAAGAACCACTCGGGCGGGTTCGTCAGTTTCAAACCTCCTTTTGTCCCGAGGATGAAGGAAGTGCCCAAACTGTCAATGTGTGCAGCCCAACAGACCTTGATGACTGCAGCGGTCCCATTTTCAAACCTCAGAAAGGCAGCGCCGAAATCGTCAACTTCAAACTCGTCAGGGTTCCACCACCAACCGCCGTGAACAACTGCTTCGGGTTGATTGCCGATGAAGCCTCCGACGATAGCGGAGCAAGTTAGCGGCTTAGGAAAGCCCAGAAGGTAAAGGAGAGTGTCAACCAAGTAAACGCCCAAGTCCAAAACTACTCCGCCACCTGCCGTCTCCTTCCGGATGAAAGTGCTGCCCCAACCGGGGATGCCCCTGCGGCGCGTCGCCACAATTTCGGCGAAGTAAATTTCGCCCAAAGCGCCGCTTTCAATGAACCTCTTAACCTGCTGAGTGCTTGGAGCCCACCGGCTCTTGATGCCGCAAAAGAGGACTTTTCCGCTCTCCTTGGCTGCCCTGACTAACTTTGCAGCGTCTTTGAGGTTTGAAGTCATCGGCTTCTCCACGAGGACATGCTTGCCCGCTTTCAAGGCTGCGAGGGCAACGGGAGCGTGAACGGCGTGAGGGGTGCAAATGTCAACTGCCTCAACTTCCGGCAATTGGATGACCTTGCGATAGTCTGTGAACCACTTCGGCACATCCCACCGCTTCGCTGCCGCCTCCGCCTTCTCTGGAACGATGTCACAAACCGCTACAACCTCCGCTTCCTTTACCCGCGAATAAGCGTCAAGGTGCGCACCAGCAATTCCACCCGTCCCAATCAATGCTACACGCACTGGGTTCATTTTGCGCATCCTCCTTTCTTATCGCAAGTTGTTGCCAATTGCTTGCTTTGTGAGGACGAGACTTCTTCGGGTTGAACTGACGGTTCCTTGAGCCACAACAATCCCAGCAAAAACGCTAATCCGTTGACTGCCCCAGCCAAACCGAATAAAAATCTCAACCCGAAATGCTCGGCGATGATTCCGCCAATTTGTGCGCCGATGGCGCTTCCAATGCCCATCAAAACGCTGGCGTAAAGTGTTTGAGTTAACGCCCTTGCCCTTTCAGGCGCTTTCACACTCACCCAAGTAACCGATGCCGTGTGAACTGCAGCAAAAGTTAAAGAGTGAAGCGTTTGCAGGGCAAGTAGGGTAGGGAAGGAGAGAGGGAAAGCGTAAGCAGCGAACCTTAAGGCTCGACCAGCAACGCCCAAAAGGAAAACTCCCTTCAGCCCTATCTGCTTGATTAGCGGCTCTGTCAGCCAAGTCATGAAAGCCACTTCAGCCAAAACCGCTATGACCCAAAAGTATCCTTGCCAATTGTCGCTCACACCTGCCCGGTTCAAATAGAGCGGGAAGAATGCATAAAAGACGCTCGTGCTGACCATGCTGAGCAGTGAGATTGCGAGAAACGCTTGCCAACTTCGGTCAGCAAAAAGTTCCTTAACTGCCTTCCAATCGCCGTCACCCATAGGCTTTCCCCCTCCGTTTCGTGGGAGGAGGAAAGCCGATATTACAAAGGCAACCCTCAAAACCACGAAAGTTGAAAGTGCTGGAATCAAACTTTCTGCAGTCCCCTGCTTTTTCAATGTCAAGCCGAAAATCAGCATCATCGCGATGAAAGCCCACGAACCCCATGCGCGAATCCGACCATAACGCTCCCTGCCTTCACCTAATCGCTCAAGCACCAATGCATCAAGAAGCGGAATAAGTGGGCTGTGGAAAAAAGCAAAAAGAGCAGCCACAAGCAAGACGATAGGGAAGGAGGCGAAAAAGTAGGCGAGGAAAACGATTGCTGCTCCCAAAGATGCGACCGCAAGTGGCAACCTTCGGTCATGCCAACGGTCACTGAGGTAGCCCCACAGGGGAGGGGAGAGAATGCTAAACAAGGACATAATTGCTGCCGTCGTCCCGATCTGGCTATCACTTAACCCTCGTCGCTGCAAGTAAAGGTTCAAATAGCCAACCATCGGGGCGACGGCTGCAAAGAGCAATGCGTATGTGGCAGCGAACTTCACTTCAAGCCTCTTATCTCGTTCTCCAGAATCACCGTCCATAAACTTCCCCCGTTCTCTCAAGCAAATTATCCCGTTCCGTTTAGACCACTGCGGGGCAATAAGGTGTTGTGGTTTTTGTCGTGTTAAGTCCTATGTCTGCGCTGAAGGTCAAAAAGGTGGGGACAGAGGCGAAAGGGGACAATTGGGCGAATTTTTTGCCCTGAACGAAACTTCTTCGCGCTTTGATGGGAGCCTTTTAACTTCACGGGATGTTCGGTAGTTCGCCTTCCATGAGTGCCTCTTCAACTTCCAAAGCCGCCTCAACTTGAATCTTGGAACGGTCTTCAATGCGTGAAATTTGACCGTCGCGAATCCAAATGACCCTGTCGGAGACATCAATCATCTTCAGGTCGTGAGTTGCGGAGATGATGGTGACGCCCTTCTCCTCGTTGAGTTCCTTGAGCAACTCAATGATTTCCTTCCCAGTGCGCAAGTCAAGGTTACCTGTAGGCTCATCGGCGAGGATAATGGCTGGGTCGTTGGCGAGGGCTCGTGCGATAGCGACTCGCTGCTGCTGACCTCCAGAAAGTTCAAATGGCTTGTGGTTCCAGCGCTCTGCCAGTCCGACCCTTTTAAGCAACTCCATCCCTCGGTCTCTTCTCTCGTCTTCTGGGACACCCGCGAAAATCATGGGCAGAGTTACATTCTCCAGTGCTGTCATAACTGGGATGAGGTTGAAGGTCTGAAAGATGTAACCGATTGTTCGGCAACGCAGCCAAGCTAGTTCGTAGGCATCAAGTTGAGCCAAGTCCACCTCGTTGATGTAAACGCTGCCCGATGTGGGTTTGTCCAGTCCACCGATCATGTTAAACAGGGTTGATTTGCCCGAACCTGATGGTCCCATGATTGAGATGTATTCGCCCCGTTTGATGTCAAGGGTGACGCCTCTCAGAGCGTGAACTTCAACTTTGCCCATCAGGTAAATCTTGTGGACATCGCGGGTTCGGACGATGAACTCAGAAACTTGCTGCATCATCGGCTCTAATTTCTTCGCTGCCTCTTGCATTCTTTCTTGCATTTCGCCTGAAGGCATCATCTGCTCCATCGCCACCTCAGGTCACCTCCGTGAAGGTTTAGATTTCGGTGCGCAAAGCATCTGCTGCTTGTAATTTTGCAGCCCGATAGGCTGGAAGGATTGCCGATAAGACAGACAAAACGACGCCAGCGAGAACTGAAGCAAAGAAGTAGCCGAGAAAGCCCCAATCGCCCGTGGAACTTTTTATGCCCCAAGGGATTTTCGCCCAAAGGGAGAAGCCTTCTTTGATCCCAGCCCAAAGCAACATCAGTAGCGCCCCAACGATAGCACCAGCCAAAGAGCCAAACAAACCCATCAACGATGCTTCAATCAAGAACATGCGCACGATAAAATTGTCAAGCGCTCCCAAGCACTTCATTGTCCCAATTTCCCTGAAGCGTTCCGTCACTGACATAAGCAAAGCACTGATGATGCCCGTTGAGCAAATCATGAAACCCAGCAACACTGACCACTTGTATCGGGCGAGGGTGGCGGCAAAGGCTTGTGGGTCCTCTTCGGCGTGACCTGTCGCTTTGGCAGCCAAGATCATCGTGCAAACAGCCATCAAAAAAGCGACGGATAGAAAGATGGTGCTGGCGGTGACCAGAGAACGACCTAAGCGGATTGTCACATATCGCCAACTGATTCGGAAAGCCTCGCTCCAAGGCAACTGAATTTGTCGCCGAATTTCCTCTCTGGTCAACCCGAAAGCCGTCATGGCTCCACGAGAACGCGTCATCCTTTTTTCGCCTCCTCCCAACAAATTAGCCCTCGTTTTTGCAACTGGCTTAAAAATTCTGCCAACGATGCCAACGCTTCGCGCCGAGATAATTGATAGCGCTGTTCAAGTTCCTCGGCTATATCGGCGACCGAATGAAACCCATCGCACAAAATCCAAACGAACCCACCTATTTCGTCCAGTTCAATTTGCCTGTGGACAGGGCGAGATGTCAGCCAACGCAGCAAGGTTCCAAGCCAATCGGAACGGCGGACTTTGATAAGCACTTTCTCACCCTGCTGCTGCCATTCCACCTGCTCTGACCGGCAGGGACGCTGTTGAATAAATTGGCGAAAGGATTTCTCGCGCTCCATCATCCAACACTCCTTGCGATGCATAGAAGCCAATTTCATTGTGGCAGCAGATGCCCCTTTTCGTCAAGCATCAAGGGCAAGCACCAAGTGCCAAAATTTATCTTGCCCGAAACTGAATTGGGCAACAAGGAGGTGCTTTCATATGGCAGACCGCGTATGGACTGGACCGCTGGAAAAGATTGACGATTGCCGCTGGCGCATCCCCAAAAGTTACAAGCGCGAGATGAGGGTTGACGGCATTCTATATGCGACGGAGAAAATGCTTGACCACATCAAGCGAGATATGGCTTTGGAGCAACTGGCAAATGTCGCTACCCTTCCCGGCATTCTCAAATATTCGTTGGCTATGCCGGACATCCACTGGGGCTACGGTTTCCCCATCGGTGGTGTTGCTGCTATGGACGCCGAAACGGGTGTCATTTCGCCCGGAGGCGTCGGCTACGACATCAACTGCGGTGTCAGGTTGCTGCGGACCGATTTGACCATTGACGATGTTAAGCCGAAAATTGAGGAACTCGTGGAGACCCTGTTCCGCTTCGTCCCAGCAGGTGTTGGTTCCGAAGGCGCTTTCGTTGTGAAGAATCGAGACGAGTTTGAGAAGGTGCTTGTTGAGGGCGCAAAATGGGCTGTTTACAGGAGGCACTTCGGTGTCCCTGAGGACTTAGAGTGCATCGAAGAAAATGGGTGCATCGAAGGCGCTGACCCGGACAAGGTGAGCAAAAGGGCAATTGAACGAGGTATGCCTCAACTTGGGACTTTGGGCAGCGGCAACCACTTCTTGGAAGTCCAAGTCGTTGAGGAAATCTACAACCCACGCATCGCAAAGGCTATGGGCATTGAACAGGTCGGTCAAATCACCGTGATGATTCACTGCGGTTCGCGCGGTTTCGGTCACCAAGTCTGCGATGATTACCTTGAAGTCATGGAACTGGCTATTCGCAAGTATGGGATTTGGCTGCCGGACAGGCAATTGGCTTGCGCTCCCTTCAAGTCGCCTGAAGGTCAGAACTACTTTGCCGCGATGAAGTGTGCCGTCAACTACGCTTTCGCCAACCGACAATGCATCACCCACAATGTCCGCCAAGCCTTTGAGAAAGTTTTCGGGACAAGTTGGGAGAAACTGGGAATTCGGGTCGTTTACGATGTCGCCCACAACATCGCCAAACTGGAAGAACATGAAGTTGATGGCGAACGGAAGATGGTAGTGGTCCATAGGAAAGGAGCAACCCGAGCCTTCCCGCCGGGACACCCTGCCATCCCGGAGCGTTACCGCGAGATTGGTCAACCCGTTCTCATCCCAGGTAGCATGGGGACAGGTTCTTTCCTTCTGGTCGGGACGGAGGGAGCAATGAAGGAAACTTTCGGGAGCACATGCCACGGTGCAGGGCGAGTGATGAGCAGACACGCAGCGAAGAGAAGCACTGATGTCAACGAACTCCTACAAAGGCTGCGCAAACAAGGCATCATCGTCAAGGGCGCTACGAAAGCGACAGTGGTCGAAGAAACTCCCGAAGCCTACAAGGATGTTGACGAAGTGACCAAATGCGTCCACCAAGCAGGCATCTCAATCCGAGTGGCTCGAATGAGACCGATCGGCGTGGTCAAGGGTTAGGGCTTTGCTGAATGGCGCGGATGTGGACGAGTGTTGACGGATGTGAGGTGGTTTGAATGTTCACGAGAAGGGAGTGGTTGCAGATGGCTGGCATGGGTTTAACTTGGGGTCAGGTCGCTTCTCCCAATCCGCCGCAAATTAGTTCTGCCGCAAAGACGCCAGAGCAACAGATTTGCATCAGCGGCGTTTTCCCGAAATTGACACCAAAAGCAGAACATGTCCCGAGGAGTGAGAGCGGAATTGGCGCTCTGATGCCTTGGGCAAATCGGTTGTGGTTCGTGACCTATGTCTCGCACAAAAAGGGGACAGGGGCAGGGACAGGCTTGTTCTTCATTGACGACGATTTCAGCCTCCACAAGCACCCTGAAAGCGTTGTCGGGACTTACGCGAACCGTCTTATTCACCCACCTACCAACTTGTGCGTCATCGGACCTCATTTGATTGACTCCGACGGCAAAGTCACCACCATCAAATCCGTTCAAGAACATCGTCTGGCAGCGGCAATGGCTCACCCGGAGGATGCCGAAAACAAGTTGCTTTTCCTGACGATGGAGGGCTTGCTCCTTGAAGTTGACCTTCGGACGCTCCAAGCGAAAACGCTTTTTGACTTGACGAAAGAACTGCAATTGCCACCCGGCTCAGCACCTCATTTCAAAGCAGGCTATACAGACTCCAAAGGGCGAGTTTTCGTCACTAACAACGCATACGACGAGCGAGAGTTCACAGGCAAACGCTCTGCTGGCAGGTTAGCCCAGTGGGATGGCAAGGAGTGGAAAATCGTTGACGCAAATCCGTTCGTTGAGGTGACGGGAAGGCAAAGCCTTTCCGATGCGGTTTACGCTCTGGGTTGGGATAGGGCTTCAGCGTTGCTAAAAATTTTCGTCAACGACAGATGGCAAACTTACAGGCTTCCGAAAGCCACCCACGCCTTTGACCACGCTTGGCTAACTGAATGGTGGCGGATTCGCGAAGTTGAAACTGAGCGCTGGCTGATGGATTGTCACGGCATATTTTACGAACTGCCAGCGATTCTGTATGAAGGCAAATTCCTTGTCCTTCGCCCGATATGCACGCACCTGCGTGTTGTGCCCGACTTTTGTTCTTGGAACGGGCTACTCGTGTTGGCAGGCAACCAAGTTTCGCCCGTGGGCAATTTGTGGAATGTCGGGCAACCGCAAAGTGGGCTTTGGTTTGGCAAGACCGACGACTTGTGGCATTTCGGCAAACCGAAAGGTTTCGGCGGCGTTTGGTGGGAGACACCTGTCAAGGCAGGTCAACCTTCGGACCCGTTCCTAATGACCGGGTTTGAGCGAAAGGTCTTACACCTTTACCACCACGCCGACAAAACCGTTGAGTTCACAATTGAGGTTGACTTTCTCGGCAACGGCACATGGAAAATCTACGACACAATCTCGGTTCCGCCCGACAAATATGTGCACCACGAATTTCCTGATGCCTTCAGCGCCCACTGGGTTCGCATAACCGCAAGCACCGATTGCATCGCAACGGCTTATTTCCATCTTTCGTGAAGGTTGCGACGCAACCAAAGTCTTCCACGCTATGATTTTCAACCCGTAGTGGCATGGGCAGTTCTTGAATACACTCGCGGAGGCGCAAGGAAAATGCAGTGGGTGACAAGTGCCTTAGTGTTGTTGCTAACGGTGTCGCAATTGGCTTGTGCTGTTTACTTCGTTGATGTGAATTCGCCGAAAGCGTCTGACGCTAATCCTGGCACTGCAGATTTGCCTTTGAAGACGATAAACCGCGCCGCACAGTTGGTTCAACCGGGCGATATGGTCGTTGTCAAGGCAGGGGTTTACCGCGAGCATGTTAGGTTGGTTCGCAGTGGCAAGCCGGGAGCACCGATAACCTTTGTCGCCGACCCACCCGGCTCAGTCATCTTGACTGGCGCAGACCCGATAACTGGATGGGAACGGGTGGACAGTGATGCTCCCATCTACCGTGTCCCTTGGAAGCACCGTTTTGTCATAAACCGACGCCCTGATGGTTCCCTCGTTGAGCATCATCCTGATGACGAACGCCACAGGCTTTGGGGTCGGGCAGAGTTGGTCATTGTTGATGGGAAACTTTGTTTGCCAGCACTCACCCTTGACGAACTCCGGTCAGCGTGGCGCCGGCACATTGAGGCGATTAAAGGCGGTAAACCGTCGCCAGTCCTGCAACCACCCTTGCCCAATTTGGGTGGTCCTTTCGCTGGGATGTTTTGCGCTGATACGAAAAACCAATGGCTTTACCTTTGGCTTGCCGATGGTTCAGACCCAAATAACCACCAAATTGAGGCATCGACGAGAAGCGCTCTGTTCGGATTAAGCCCTTGGGAAAACCGGGACGGTGTTCGGTTCGTTCATGTCCGTGGGTTTGTCTTCAGACATGCAGCAACTTTCCCACAACGGGCAGCAGTTTGGCTTCACGGTAGTGATAACCTTTTGGAAGATTGCATCGTGGAGGAAATGGCTGGCGGAGGTGTTTTGGTTCATGGGACGATGCGACGCTGCATCATCCGCCGCTGCGGTCACACTGGTGGCGGTGCAGCGGGAACGAACTTCCTCAACGAAGATTGCGTCTGGGAAGGCAACTCATGGAAGCCAATAGACCGAGGTTGGGATGCCGGTGGATTCAAATTAGCGTGGGCGAAAGACGGCGTGTTTAGGCGTTGTGTCTTTCGCAGAAATGGCGGTCCGGGGCTTTGGTTGGACATCCATGTGCGCCATGTCATCATCACCGATTGCACTTTCTGGGAGAACGAACATCATGGCTTGTTTGTGGAGATTAGTCGCGATATCACAATTGTCCGCAACTTGTTCGTCCGCAACGGAATCGGCGTCGTCGGCAAAGTTGAGTGGACAGATTGGGGCATTGCCGGGTTAACTATCGCCGAAAGCCAAAACTGTGTCGTTGCTTTCAACACTTTTGTCGGAAACAAAGACGGGATTGCCCTTCGGGAGCAAGGACCGAGACCACTCGAAACGGATGATTACGGCGTCATTCCTTATCATAATCGCGGTCATGTGATTGTCGGGAACATCTGCGCCTTCAATCGCGGTTATCAATTAGCGCTTTGGTATGACAACGGTTTCTTCGGCTGGCACACAGCAGAGCGAGAGAAGTTCAAGACCGAAGCGGCATATGAAGCGTGGTTGAAGGCAAACCCGGACCGAGTTTTTGACCCGACGAAAGTGGGCATGGTCATTGACCGCAACCTTTATTGGGCGGAAAGGGGTCAGAAACTGATCCTTTACGGCGTCCCTTGGCGCCCCAAACATCGTGAGTTCAACGATTTGAGCGAGTGGAGGAAAGTGACAGGCTTTGACCAACAAAGCCTCATCGCCGACCCAAAGTTTGTCAACCCTCAAGCCGACGACTTTCGCTTGCTCCCTGACAGCCCCGCCCGCCAGTTAAACGCAGGCAAGGTGCAAGGAATGGGTCAAAATTGATTGCGTCAGGTTGGATGTTGCTAAGTAAGGGGGAAGAACCGATGGGGCAACCGAATGTCACCGATGAGGAGCGGCTTTGGGCGATGTTGGCTCACCTGTTGGCGTTGCTCGGCTATGTCGTTTGGCTCGGCGCTTACATCGCTCCGTTGGTCATCTACCTTGTTTACAAGGACAAATCGCAGTTCGTTGCCTTCCATGCCCTGCAGTCGTTGTTTTTCCAACTGGCTCTGTTGGTTGTGGCAGCAATTTGTGCTTTGTTGGCGATTACCATCGTGTTGGCGTGCATTGCCGTTCCCCTTGCACTTGCCGTCAGCGTTGGGGCACTCGCTTACATCATCGTTGCCGCTGTTCGCGCTTACAATGGCGAACTTTTTGAGTATTGGCTCGTTGGGAAGTGGGCAAGGCAAATTGTGGGGATTTGATGAATTCACAAATCACCGGGGGAAAGGATTCCGAGTTCCGTGCCGTCAAGAGCAAGCCTGACAGCCCCGAACACGACGGTGCGGACCCGCTCAACTTGAATTGGCGGTGACAGAACTGACAAGACCTTTTCCCGCAAATCAAGCCGGAAAGTTAAACCAACGGTGAGCAGTTCGTCATTTGAATCCAACAAACCGACAATCACTTGCTCATAACGATCAGGGGTCGTCCATCGGATGTAAGGAGCACCGCCGAAAAATTGGCGAACCGAAGAAAAGTCAACGATCGCTGGCGGTGAATCAACGAAAATCAGGACATTATCGCCAACTCTCTCGGCGTGGAGAACTTTGGTCCCCATCAACTCGCTAAGCCGCTCCAAAGCGTTATCTGGAACAACTATCCCTTGCCCTAACATAGCGTTCCTGAACCGCAGTTGGGAGATTGGAAGCGAAAATTCACCGCATTGGGAGAGCCACTCACGAAACCTTCGTTCGCGGAACTGCCTCCTTTGTTCGCGGGTCTTTTCGGAAACTACCTCTGGAACCGGGACGGACAGAACCTTTGTCCAAACGATGCCCTCCCACTGTCTTTTGAATGCAGCCAGTTCGTTCGCCCTCTGGAGCAAAACCACATGGGTCGGGCGCAGGAGTTCAAAGGTGTATTGCTTCAATGCGAACCCAGCACCACCGTGAACTAAACCGTCGGTGTCAACGACGACCGCTTCCGCACCGAGAGCAATCGCTCTTTCTGTCATCAATTTCGTGCCTGTGACAGTCGGCAGAAGGAAACCGACAGGGGAAATGCTGCCGACAAAGTAAGCTGCTTGACACTTCACTTCCCTCAACCGTTCAATCGGGTTAGAGACAAAACCCATCCCGATGGTCGTTGGAAGCCCAACATCTGATTGACCCAAATCGGCGTCAACCACAGCCACTTTCAAGCCTTGTTCAAAAAGCGCTCGCGCAAGGCAGGTGCAAAAGGTCGTCTTCCCTGTGTCAACTGCGCCAACGACCATGACGACCAACGGACGCCTTGTGGTTTCCAAAATTGCATCAATTGCCTGTTGCCATTCGCCCGTTATGACCATCCACCTCACCCGACGCCAAGATTGTGTATGCGCTGGGCAAAAAGCGCAAGATAGGATTTGCCTTCAACGGTTTGGAGGTGAAAAGGGATTGGTTCGGCGCTTGCTTTTCGCTGTAGGGTTGTTGGCGATTTTGTCGGTCGCGGTAGGAGCATGGTGGCTTTACAGTAACCCTGAGAGCAAAATTCGTGCAACTTTGAACAACGGCGCCCAAGCAGTAGTTAACCACGATTATCCAGCAGCCATTCGGGTTCTATCGCCTAACTATCGCGACCGAAGTGGGTTGACATTTCGTGACCTTCAGCGGATGCTATTAGACTGGTGCCGAAACAAGCAAAACCAACTCTGGCTTCAAGAGTTTTCCATTGAGCAAGTTGCCGTCATTGACTTTTGGCGGGCAGCAGCCCTCGTCAGGGTTAAAGGCATCGTGAGCGTGGAAGGCTTTGGAACTGTCGGTTTTGGTCCTGTCAATCTTTCAGTGACTTTGGAAAGGACATGGTGGGGCAGATGGCGTGTTTTGAGTTTGGACGGTTGGCAAGATGAACCGAACATTCAGCAGTTCATTGAATGACGGGTTCAACCTCAACGGGTTTGCCTGTCTCTGCTGATTTGACTGCCGCAAGGGTCACGGCAGCAGTTTTAGCGCCATCAATGTAATTGCTCCTAATGAGCGACCTATCACCAGTTTGCAAAGCCTTGACGAAGGCTTCGTCCTCAATGCGGAATATATCGCCCTCGCCCCTAATTTCAACGATGTCCTCGTTTCGCCGGTAAATTCGGACAGAATGTTCCCAGCCGGTGAAGTGGGCAGTTGTTTCGGTCGCGTAAACTTGAAGTGAGACGCCACCTCCGCCACCGTTGGCTGAGCAACAAGCCCACAAGTTGGCTATTGCTCCAGATTGGAATTTCAAGTTCACCACCATCGCATCCTCAACGGTGTAATGTTCTGGCGCCAGCCGGTTGAGCCCTTTAGATTGGTAGGCATGGACTTCAACGACTTCGCCCGCAAGATAACGAGCCAAATCAACAGTGTGGGTGACTTGCTCGTGGAACTGACCGCCGCTTTTGTCCTTTTGAACCCACCAATGCCAAATCCCTCCAGCGGAAATTGGAGTTCCTCCAATCCAACCACCGAGCAGAAGGATTGGATGGTCTTTTTGCAAAAGTTCCCTGACAGTGTTGACGCTCCTGCGGTAGCGGTTCATGTAGCCAACGGATGTGAGCAAATTCTTCTCGCGGACACCCGCAGCGATTTCCCTGATGAGCCCCAAATCTAAACCGACGGGCTTTTCAACGAAAAAGGGGATGCCATGTTCAATGGCGAGTAACTCGTCGCCGTGGGCGAAAGGAGGGAGGCAGAAGAAGAGGGCATCAACTTCAACGCTTTTGAGCATCTGCTTGACTTTCGTGAACGCTTTCCCACCATGCTTCTTTGCCGCAGCCTTCGCTTTCTCTGGGACAATGTCGCAGAAGGCAACCAGTTGCACTCCTTCAATCTTGGTCAAAGCGTCCATGTGAGCCTGAGCAATCCCACCGCAACCGACGAAACCAATCCGCACCACTTTACTCGGCATCGCTCTTCGCCTCCTCAAGCAAACTTTTTGTGCTGTGACCGCCAGATAATTTTATGGTGGCGGTCAAAGGGTAGAGTAGGGGAGTTCACCGAAAAGTTCTGAAGGTTGACAAACTCACTTTTGTGTAGCGCTTACCCTTTGCAACAATTCCTGCGCATGCTGAAGCGACGCTTGGGTTATCTGCTTCCCTGAAAGCATTCTTGCCAGTTCCTTAACCCTTTCCTCATACTCCAGCGGCGTGACGATAACGCGGGTTCGCTTGCCTTCGGTAATTTTCTCAACCTGAAGGTGCCAGTCGGCGAGGGCAGCGATTTGGGGCAGGTGGGTCACGCACAAAACTTGAGCGTATCTCGAAACTTCCCTTAACTTCTCACCAACGGCTTCAGCAGTCTTGCCGCCTATACCGACATCAATTTCGTCGAAAACGAGGACAGGGATTTCATGGGTTCGTTGGAGGCTTGCTTTGAGAGCCAGCATCGTCCTTGAGATTTCCCCGCCCGAAGCGATTTTCGCCAAGGGTTTCAAAGGCTCGCCCGGGTTTGTGGAAATCAGAAATTCAACTTGGTCAATCCCGTCCCTGCCAAAGGCAAATGTGCCTTCCGGTAGTTGGAGTCCGTTCGGGTCAGGAAGGCGGTCAATTGCGACTTTGAACCTCGCTCGTTCCATCATCAAGGCTTTCGAGTGGTTTTGAACGGTTCGCTCAAGTTGGCGTGCTATCTCCTGCCTTGCTTCAGATAGAGCTTTCGCCGCTTCTGCAAGTTCCCTCCGCAGTTGCTCTCTTTCCCGTTGCAAAATTTCCAATCGCTCCTCGCTCGTCTCAAGCCTTTGGAGTTCTTGCTCAATCTGCTGCCGATACTGGAGTATCGCGGAAACAGAGTCCCCATACTTGCGCTTGAGTCTCTTCAGCAAGTCCAACCTGCTTTCCACTTCCTCCAACCTCTCCGGGTCAAACTCAATTCGCGATGCGTATCGTTCCAGTTCGAAGCCAATCTCCTGAATCGTGTCAAAGGCTTGCGAAAGTGAGTTGTGCCATTCTCGCAATGACGGGTCAAGTTCGGCAATTTCCTTTAAGGCTTGTATCGCTTCGCCCAAAGAGTCCAAAGAACCACCATCGTCCATCAACTGGCGAACAGCATAACTGACACGCTCAGCAATTCTTTCAGCGTTGGCGAGCAATTGCCGCTCTTGCAACAATTCTTCCTCTTCTCCTTCCTTCAGGTTTGCCCTGTCAATTTCTTCGGCTTGATAACGCAGGAGGTCAAGCCGCTGCATTCTTTCCCGCTCGCTTCGTTGAAGTTCTGTAAGTTCACGCTCAACTTGCATGAGTTGGCGGTAAAGGTTGGTGTAGCGCTCTTTTAAAGCCATCAAATCTTCGCCCCCGAAAGCATCCAGAAAACGCAAGTGATTTGCAGGTTCAAGGAGGGATTGGTGCTCGTGTTGACCGTGAATGTCCACGAGGGCTTTGCCAATTTGCTTCAACATGGCAACGGTGGCGGCTCGCCCATTGACCCTGCAACGACTTTTGCCAGCCTTTGATAGTTCACGGGAGAGGATGAGGGTTTCGTCATCGGGTTCAAATCCAACCTCTTCAAGCACTGCCTTCATTTGCGGACACTTGCTCAAATCAAAAACCGCTTCAACGAGCATGGTCTCCGCTCCCGTTCGGATTAGGTCAACATCGCTTTTGCCGCCTACAAGGAAGTTCAGGGCGTGAATGATTATGGATTTGCCTGCCCCCGTTTCGCCCGTGAGGACATTAAAGCCTTGTCGGAAAGGCACTTGAACTTCGTCAATGATGGCAAGATTTCGGATAAGCAACTCAGTCAGCATCTCCCTCACCTTCGTCAGCAAAATTCATTGGGTGATTTCTGCCAATTAGCAATTTATCGCACAAACGAGGGGATGATAAAGGGATTAGTGGATGAAGCCGATGCGTTGGAGAGGCCAGAAGCGGATGAGGGATTTCCCGATTAAGGCATGGTAAGGGACAAATCCCCAGTCACGGCTGTCAAGGCTGTTGAACCTATTATCGCCCATGACGAAGTAATGCCCTTCGGGAACGCGAACCCAAAGTTTGCCCCAGTGCTGCTCAATCAAATTGCGGTAGGTGTCACGCCAAGGTGTCTCGCGAAGGTAATCATCGGGGAAGGTTCGCCCTCCGAAGGGGGACGATAGTTGAATATAAGGCTCATGCAAAGATTTGCCGTTGACCAAAGCACGCCCATTCTCAACGCGAACCAAATCCCCCGGCAGACCGATCAGCCTCTTTATGTAATCGGTCTGGTCTGGCTTCATGGATTTTTGCAGTGCGAGGTAAGGTGCTTTGAAAACAACGATTTCCTGCCGATGAGGTTGGCGAAGCCTATAGACAAACTTGTTAACCAACAACCTGTCTCCAACCAGCAAAGTAGGCTCCATTGATTGGGACGGAATCAAAAATGCGTGGACGACAAAGGGGCGGATAAGGAAGAAGACGAGCGCCAACGCTATCAAGAGGGATTCAACAGCCTCAACCAAGAACTGCCTCAACCTCTCGTCCTCCCATCGCTCCCTTTGAAGGGCGATCCTCAACTGGAGCAAGACTAACAATACACCTGCGACAATGAGATAGCCCCAAACAGAATCCCACTGAAACGCCATCTTAGTTTGCACTCCCTTAAGGTAGTGCTCCGTTTCTTATCATTGTGTAGAAGCGTTTTTGAGCGCTTCCCTGTCCCTTACAGCCCTTTTCCTGTCTTCCTTAATCCTTGCTTCTTTGGTTGAGAGACCGCGCAAGTAGTAAAGTCGCGCTCTTCTGACTCTACCCCTTCTCAGCACTTCAATCTTCACAATGTTTGGCGAATGCAAGAAAAATGTTCGTTCCGTTCCAACTCCGTGAGCGAGTTTTCGGATGGTGAAAGTAGCACCTGTCCCTTCGCCACGCTTGCGAATCACAACGCCTTCAAAAGTCGTTACAGGTTCCCTTTCCTTTCGCCCTTCCTTCTTCTGTTGGTCTCCTGTTGTCACTTCCTCTTTCGTCAGCCGAAGCGTCACTCGGACTGTATCCCCAACACGAAAGTCAGGGATCTCAAAGCGCAAAAATCTCTGCTCCACAATCATCAACTCAGGGCTTTTCATTGAAACCCGACCTCCTATCGCAAATTAACGGCTTTGTCCTTGGAGAGCGCCTTCAATTTTGACACAAAGCAGCCGATAGTCAAGTCATCTTGACGGGGCAAAGTCTGAATGAATTCGTCAAGAGATTTGCCGGCGCGAAGTTCATCAATCACCCTGTCAATGTTTTCAGCAACTCCATCTGTAGTGAAGACCCAGTAAGCATTCTCCCTGCGAACCCTCCAAACGGTTTGCCCTAATGTCGGCAATATCCGCGACTGCTTTTTCGTCCCCTCGCCAAAAAACCCGATCCCAAAACAACCAGCACTGTGCCACTCAACTTCTTTTGATGTCAAAAAACCAACGAGGTAACTTAAATCCACACGGTCACTGCTTTTGCGAGTGACTTCCAAGAGCCTTAGCAAATGAGGCTTTGGTTGCCCCCAAGCATGGGTGAGCAAATTTCTCGTCCAAATGAAATGCAAAAAGGTGTCTAAATCGTTTTTGCTCAGGTCTAAAAGCAGAACCCCAAACTCGCTACAGGTTGGCAGAGGAAACAAACTATCGCCACCGATAATCTTCTTGTAGCGCACCCATCGGGAAAAGATAAGCCCGAAGGGAAAAGCAGCAAGGGATGCAAAAACTGGATGCCAATGATGCCAATCAAAGGCAACAGTAAGGCGTTTTGATGGAAGGGTCAGAATTAGCAAAACCAATGAGCCTAAAGGAAGCCACCAAAGCGTCTTCCCGCTTGTGACCAGAAAAAGCAACAATGTCAGATAGAACACTAAGACCTTCCAGTTCATCATTGGGGCTTTCACCTGATTGTCCCTTCGCTTGCTGGCGTGTTAAATTTTTGCGTGAACGAAAAGCCAAAGCAAGGTGTTAAACAAACCCAAAGTTGAAGGAGGCGAGAAATGATGGCAAAAGTGCGTGTGGCAATTAACGGATTCGGGCGAATTGGAAGGCAAGTTCTGAAGGCATTGTTGGAAAGACACCCCGGCGTTGTGGATTTGGTTGCCATTAACGACCTCGCTGACCCGCAAACAAATGCTCACCTCTTCCGCTACGACACCAACTACGGTAAATTTGAAGGCACAGTGGAAGTCAAGGAAGACGCATTGGTTATCAACGGAGACGAAATCAAAGTCTTGAGCGAAAAAGACCCTGCCAAGTTGCCTTGGAAAGACTTGGGCGTTGACATCGTTCTGGAATCAACGGGCGTCTTCACCGACGCTAACAAGGCGCGGGCTCACATTGAAGCAGGAGCAAAGAAGGTCATTATCAGCGCTCCAGCAACCAACGAAGACATCACTGTCGTTTTGGGCGTCAACCACACAGCCTACAACCCTAAAGAGCATCACATCGTCTCCAACGCATCTTGCACGACCAACTGCTTGGCTCCGGTATGCAAGGTGCTTCACGAAAAATTCGGAATTGAGTATGGGCTGATGACAACTGTCCACGCTTACACCAACGACCAACGAATCTTGGACTTGGTTCACCGAGACTTGCGCCGTGCACGGGCAGCAGCGATGAACATCATCCCGACCACCACCGGCGCTGCAAAGGCAATTCACCTCGTTTTGCCAGAGTTGAAGGGCAAACTGCACGGAATCGCTTTGCGGGTTCCGGTGTCTACAGTCTCGGTCATTGACCTCAATGTGGTGACCACCAAGAAGACGACCACCGAAGAGTTGATTGAAGCCTTCAAGGAAGCGGAGAAGACACCTTGGCGCGAAGGCGGTCTGGGTGGGATTTTACGAGTTGAGACCGACCCTTGCGTTTCCATTGACTTTAAAGGCGACCCTCACTCGGCAATCGTTGATGGTGACCCCGCTTTCACTTTCGTCGGTCCAGGCGGAATGGTCAAGGTCACCGCTTGGTATGACAACGAGTGGGGTTACGCTTGCAGGACAGCCGACCTGATTGCCTACATGGTTGAACTTGGGCTTTGAGAAGGGTAGGGGAGGGGCTGACAAATGCCCCTCCCCATCTAAACAAAGTTCAGCAAGCGGAGGTGAAAAGCGCAGGGCGATTTTTGACTTTTAGCCTTTGCGCGTGTGGATATGGAGCAAAAGGAAATTCGCTGGGTCGGATACATTCGCAAGCCTGTCTGGGACGATATCCAACAACGCCCTCAAACTCGCCTTTACACAGGCACCGCTGTCTACAACTTGCCTCACCTTTTCGTTGAGCCCCAAGAAGAAGATGAATGGCTGGAAGTGGAAGTTGTTCTGAGAGTCGTCAAGGAGGTTGGGAAGGTAGAGAAGGGCTAAGCGCGTCGGATAACCTGAGAATTGTCCTTTGCGGGGAGGGGCAAAGGAATGGCGAAGTATAGTCCCATTTCGCTGACTTTGGCGGTAGCGTTCCTTTGTTGGGCAAGTGAGGTTTGGGGCAAGGGTATTCCGTCCGCTGACCGACCACATATCCCCGCCATCAAAGTAAATGCAGCGCCAAAGATTGATGGACTTTTGAACGATGAGGCATGGCAGAAAGCAGCGAAGGTAACGGGCTTTTGGAGACTCGACAAAGATGAACTTGCCGAAGAGCAAACAGAAGTGTTGATTTGTTACGATGATGTAGCCGTTTACATCGCCTTCGTATGCCACGATTCCCAACCCCATCTCATCCGAGCCCAGCAAAAGAAGCGTGGTGGTGGGCTTTGGGGCGATGACTTCGTTAGCGTCAATATTGACCCGTTGAACCAACCTCGTATTTTTAGCGACGAATACACCTTCATGGTCAACCCATTGGGGACTCAGAGTGAGTGGGTTCCGGGAGGGGCAGCGGCAAAGATAGAGTGGCGTGGCGATTGGCAAGCAGCAGCAAAAATCACGGAAAAAGGTTGGCAGGTTGAAATAGCCATCCCCTTCCGCATTTTTCGCCTTCCGCGAAAACCGAAGGCTTTTAGCATACATTTCTCTCGAACCATCCCTGCGCCCCGCTTGATAGATAGCACCTTCCCTTACCGACGAGGTCAAGCCATTGCAAACACCGCCGAATGGGGACCTTTAGATTTGCCACGCTTTCAATCGCCTCTGCTTTTCATGCCGTCTGTAACTTTTGCTTTGGGCGGAGAGGATAAAGGGATGCGCAGCGGTCTGGACATCAAGCAATATTTGCCCAACGGGCTGCAATGGCAGGGGACTTTAAACCCGGACTTCAGGAATGTGGAGGATGTGGTCGAAACGATTGACTTCACCTATGTCCCACGCGCCCTTCCTGACCGACGCCCGTTTTTCACTGAAGGGCAGGATTACTTCCCTTCACGGCGGGTTTTCTACAGCCGGCTTGTTAAGGATGTTGCGACTGGGACAAAGTTGTTCGGAAAAGTTGAGCGGACTCGAATTGGCTTCCTCAGCGTCTACGAATCAAATTCTCGCTTGACACTTGCATCGTGCCTTAGTTACGACCTCAACAAGTTTTGGTCGGCGAGGGCAGAATACGCCCACAGAACGAGAGTGGGGATGTCTCCTGCTTATCGGTTCTCCCTCAGCGGTTATATCCCGCAAGGAAAAGATTGGCGCTGGATTCTCGGGGGCGATTTGATTCATGCCGGTGCGGGAGGGTGGAGTTTAAGTTTGAGGCGCTCATCCCAATCTTTCGGGCGCATTTCATTTGGTTTCGGATTCAGTAAACTCGGCAACCTCAAACCATCGGCTGGATTTGCACCAGAAGTCAACTACCGAGAGTTCTTCTGGAACATCGGTTACGACAAGCGCTACGAGAAAGGTCCAATTCTCATGTGGGATTGCTTTGTCCATTCCGATGAAAGGCGCTTTCGTGGAGGACAGGGAAAGGGGCAACTGCTGGATGAAAGCAAGGGAGCAAGTGTTTGGGTGACTGGGCGTGCAGGATGGGCTCTCGGATGCTATTATAGCCACTATCGCCGTCCGCCTTTCCGTGACCGAATTCTCAGCGTGAGTTTCAGTTGGAACACTTTTGATCGTTACCGCTCCGGAAATGCCTCTTACTCTTGGGGGAAGAGGGCTGGCGCAAATTATCGCTTCTTGACATTTGATCAGTCCCTTCGCATCTCCGAGAAGTGGACGATCAACATCGGTTACGAACGGTTGAGGCACGAACACCGGACATATCAGTTAGTCATCTCAGGAGTTTACGATTTGACGCCCGAAAAGTCATTGATGTTTCGTTGGGTCAAAGGCTCTCAACCCAAGTTCGGAGCACCGCAAAATTTATTGCGTGTCGACAATCTCTACTTGGGATTCCGCCAGTTCTCCCGCAAGGGGATGGATGTTTATCTTCTGCTCGGCGACCCCAACTCAAGACGCACCCGCTTCAAATTGCTTGTCAAGTTCGTGCAGGTTTTTTAAACATCGCTCCCGTCGATTTGCCTTTCCCGTCGACTTATCCACTTGCACGAACGGCGTGAAAGGACAAATCTTTCCCCCAGCAAAAATGTCCGATAATTTTCCTTTGTTGACTTTATCCCATTTAGGAGGAATCCAAAGAGTCCTTGCAGAAAATCTTAACAAGCTGCAAAATTTATCCAGTTGCTCTTAAGGTTCTCAGTGCATTAACGAGGGTGGTGATAGAAAATGATTGCGATGTTTGGGCTTGGTCCGTTTGAGTTGTTAATCCTTGCAATCTGGTTAGTTATTTTCTGCGCAATCACTATTGGGTTGATCGTCTTAACCGTAATTGTTATACGGTCTAAACGCTCCTAACAGCCGCATCATTCTAAATGCCCAATTGATTGCGGGCAAAACAGTTAGTGGGAGTCAGTCCATCATCAACTCGACGGAGCCGACGATTATTCTGTCTCCTGTTTTAGCGCCTGCTTTCCGCAAGGCTTTCCATATCCCGTGCCTGATGAGTTGCTCCTTAATTTCTGCCAAGGCTTGCGGGTGATTCGCATTTATGAGTCGTGTGAGTTGCTCCACATCTCCACCTTGCACGAGCCAAGTTTCTTCGTCCAGTTGCTCAATTGTTAGCGGTGGCTTTGGCACTGGGGGGGCAACAATCTCTTCGTCCACCCACTCAGTGACTTGCTGCGGCTGAAACTTCTTGACCAACTCAGCCATCCGATAGACCAAAGGTTGTAGACCTTCTCCCGTCAACGCGGAAATTGGAAAAACTTCATAGCCAAGTTTTTGCCAATATGGGAGGCAGCGTTGCAGATTTTCGTGGGCTGTTGGGAGATCAATCTTGTTGGCGACCACAATTTGGGGCTTTTTTGCCAACTCCGGGCTGTAGAGCCTAAGTTCCTCATTGATGACCTCAAAATCGCGAATAGGGTCTCTGCCTTCAACAGCGGCAATGTCAACCATGTGAACCAGCAAAGATGTCCTTTCGGCATGACGCAGAAACTGATGCCCCAAGCCAACTCCTTTGTGGGCGCCCTCAATAAGCCCCGGCAGGTCAGCCACGACAAAACTGAAATTGTCAACCCTCACCGTCCCCAAATTCGGAACTAAAGTTGTGAAGGGGTAGTCAGCAATTTTAGGACGGGCTGCGCTGATTCGGCTAATTAGTGTTGACTTGCCAACATTTGGGTATCCGATTATACCGACATCGGCTAAGAGTTTCAGTTCCAGCCTCAAAACTCTTTCCTCACCCGGCTCTCCCATTTCTGCGAAAACAGGAGTTTGTCTGGTCGGAGTTGCGAAGTGGGCATTTCCTCGTCCGCCTCTTCCCCCTCTCGCCACAATAACCTTTTGCCCAGGTTTAATCAAATCAGCCAGCAATTCCCCTGTTTCGTGGTCATAAATCGCTGTCCCAACTGGAACTCTGATGATTAGGTCCTCACCGTCAGCGCCGCTTTTGTTGCTTCCTTGTCCATGTTGTCCGTTGAGGGCTTTGTAGGTTCGTTGGAGTTGAAGGTCAACGAGAGTTTTCACTGAAGGGTCAGCGAGTAAAATCACATGCCCGCCTCTTCCGCCATTTCCGCCAGCAGGTCCGCCGCGAGGGACAAACTTTTCTCTCCGAAAAGCGACACAACCATTTCCGCCGTCACCAGCCTTGACATAAATTACGGCTTCGTCGACAAAGTGCATGCTAATTCACCGCAGCCATTCGGCAGGTAATTTCAACATCAGGAAGTTTGCGCCGCCGATTGCTTGAGCCAAGACAGTTGCTTGTTCAAGTTGATGGTGCTGGCAGGACATTGACCCTGACCTTATCTCCCTTTCGGTCGTAGAAGACATAGCCATCGGTCAAGGCGAACAGAGTGTAATCGTTACCCATGCCGACATTCCGTCCGGGCAGGAAGCGGGTCCCTCGCTGTCGGATAAGGACATAGCCTGCCTTGACAAATTCCCCTCCGTAGGCTTTAACGCCTAACCGCTTTGAGCGGCTATCTCGCCCGTTCTTTGTCGCGCCTCCTGATTTCTTGTGTGCCATTAATTGGTCACCTCCGTTGCTTTCTTTCACGGGCATTTTTATTGTGGCACAACAATCTGCTCAATTTGCAATTCAGTGAACCACTGGCGATGCCCTTTCTTGCGCATGTATCGCTTCTTTGGCTTAAACTTGAAAACGATAATTTTTTCGCCACGCCCGTGCTTGAGCACCTTAGCGACCACTTTTGCGCCGGTGACATAAGGCGTCCCGATAAGCGTTTGTTCAGGCGTTCGGATGAGCAGCACTTTGTCGGTCTCAAAAATCTCACCCTCGGGAATTTCCAATTTCTCAACCCGAAGAATTGAACCCAGCGTCACCTCATACTGCTTGCCCCCTGTTTCAATGATGGCACGAACGCTTTGCACTGTTTCCATGATGAATTTCCCTCCTTGAACTTGAAGCCATGGGTAATCTTTTTCCGTTCTCCAAACTGAGTTCACCTGAATGCAATACGGTAATTTTGTAGCACGGATGTCGGATGTCAAGAGAAATTGAGTATGTTCGAAAACGGTGTTATAATGGGGTGATGAGGTGAGGAAGGATGGAAGGAAGGGCAAGGATGAGACTGACGACAATTCCAATTCATCAAATCCTTTCCCTCGCTCAACAATTCTGCAAAGAGAGACCTTCAAGGAAGAAAAAATTTGGACGCCCTTTGATCTACCCAGAATATCTCATCTTGACCCTTTTCGCCTTAAAGCAAGTTTACAGACTTTCT
>Ga0079997_117147_pt2 | contig 31057 bp, 29 predicted proteins | sample PerSpoCPS_CMetaG_FD_69200 | JGI IMG/M metagenome (GOLD analysis project Ga0079997, IMG submission 69200) | Archaeal communities from Yellowstone National Park, Wyoming, USA - Perpetual Spouter C (PS_C) MetaG (SPADES assembly) (version 2) | ecosystem: Environmental > Aquatic > Thermal springs >... | reverse complement strand
GGGGAGGCAGAGTAAATTACTGGTTGATAAAAGGGTTAGGGGGAGGAGAAGTTAGTGTATACGAAGTTAATGAGGGAGGAGAGTTGATGGTTGAGATACCGGCGGATACAGTGAAGATAAATTTGGGATTAGTGAGGGATGAAGTGAATAAGAGATTAGGTTCTATTTTTACGAACATGGTAAGAGAAGAGTTGATAAGCTTTTTGGCAGGGGAAGGATTGGAGTTAGTAGGGTTTGTAGAGGGAGTATGGGAGAGGACAGTAAATGGGGACTGGGTGAGACCATCTGTAAAAGGTGGCATAAGATATTTTGTGCCGTTATTAGATAAGGAGGGATATATAATATCGGATTGGAGAGGTGTGCCGAGAGCAGTGTATGACGAGGCAGGAAAGGAGATATGGAGAGGGGAATTTGGTCCATTTGGAGAGCCATTGTATGAAAGAGGTGTTGTAAGCAACTACATTCCATTCAGATTGTATGGTATGTATAAGGATATGGAGACGGGTTTATATTATAATGTGAGGAGGTATTATGATTGGAGAGTAGGAAGGTATTTACAACCTGACCCTGTTTCTGACCTGAATTTGTATGTATATGCAAATAACTCTCCGTACGACTTGGTCGATCCGGTGGGAATGTTTAAGACAGAAATGAAGTTCAGATCTGCCGGACCATTCGCTATAGGTTATCTTGCGGAACTTTTAGGGGGATGGCATGTAGGATCCCCGATTCATGAAAAAATAACAGAACAAACCATTAATAGCTCATTTTGTCCAAACAGTAAAATATGTATTTATGGTCCAACTGATGGAAATTGGGACTTCATTCCAACTGGTAGTATTGCTGGGGTTCTTTTAAGCTGCAGGTCACCTACAAATAGGATAGCTAATGGAGTAAATAGAGTAGATTGCCTATGGCCACTTAAATCATCTTTTCACTGCGATAATAATGATTTTGCTGGTTGTTATGAAAAAACGCTTTCAATAGAATCTCCTTCAAATTCAGCTTTGTTGGAGTGCTATGAAATTGGTGGAGGTGGAGGAAGTGGGGGAGGTGGTAGAAGCTACTCACAGGGGTCAGGTGGTGGGGGTTGTACGATTGTAAATCAGCGGTTAAGAAAAAAAACTGCTTCATCATGGCAATGTAACTTCAAAAGCTGGACAGATTATGGGGCTTTGGGACAGCTTCTTCACCCTGTTCAAGACTTTTGGTCCCATTCTACAGCGTTATATGTAGTAATGTGGACATCTCAAGGTAAGTGTATCGAATATCAAGGTATCCAGCCATTATGCGATTCAAGTGCAAATTGTATGTTTGATCCTAAATTGCCTAAACAAACAAGAGACAATTGCTTTATATACTATATCAATTATTGTAAATGCCTTCGGTATGAAACAATATATAATTACCGTATAGAAAGAAGATGGGAACAAACGAGGCTACCCTCTGATTCCGAAGCAAAAAGTAAAGGGCTCATATCTGGTAAATTTGATTCAGGTGGTTGGGGGGTGGTAGAAGATTTTATATGTTTAGGTCCTCCGTGTGATGCTCATTGCGTGTTAAATAAAGATGAACAGGGGGGAACGTATTGTAAATCTGCTTGCGATCCTAATTGTAGCTGGATAGGTGCAAGGAATGTTCAAAGGTTTGCATTTAATGATGCTTATGAAAGTGCAGTAGCTTCAACTAGACACTACTTAGTAGATAAGTTTTGTTCTATTGCTCCAAATTTATGCTATTGATATACTTTATTATTAGTATTAGTTTAAAGATTTCTCCTGATTCAGATGTTTCAGGAGAAAGTAAGAAATTTGAGCATACATTAGAACTTAATCTTTTGCCTGCTTTACTTTTGCCATTATCTTTCGGAGTAAACTTTGAGAGGGAATTTCAAAATTATTTTTCGATAAATTTTGAAATGAATACCATATGGTTAATTCTTCCATTTGAACTAGAAGTAGGAGTTCGGGAATATTTGGGAGAAAAAGAATTTAGGGGGTCTTACCTCTATCAGGGATTAGCATTGGTGCTGGAGGATTTCCTACGACTTTCAGAGGAAAAAGAAAAATATGGAAAGTTTGCTAAATATATACCAAATTTAATATTGATGGGAGGATATAAGTATATTTCTGCAAATGGTTTTACGATAAATCCATTTTTAGGTATAAGAGCAGTATATGGAAGAGAGTACTTTGGAGTAGATTTGAACATTAACCTCGGACCTGTCGGTCTATTCCCAGTTTTAGGTTGTTACTTTGGATATAGTTGGGGGAAAATTTTTGATTTATTTTAAAGTAAGGGAGATAATTATATGTTCTTATTTTCTTTAATCTTAGTTTTAATTTCCCAGACTACACATTATAATACCATATCTGTAAATCCTCTTGCTTTTATGATCTACTATGGTGAGGGAGGGCATATTCCTTTGTTTGTTCCTATACCTACTCCGGGAATAAATTTTGAAAATGAGATCAAAAGTAGATTCTCGTTAAATTTTGAGTTGAATAATTTGTTCCTGATAGTTCCAATTGAATTAGAGTTAGGGGTTAGAGAGTATTTGCAAAAGGAAAAAGAATTTGAAGGATTTTATTTTTATCAAGGTATATCAGTAGGATGGATAGATAGATTCGGGACATCTACAAAGTATCCATATTTAGTATTGACAGGTGGTTATAAGTCAATCAAAGAAAGCGGTTTCACAGTTGATCCATTTGTTGGAGTATTAATGAGTATAGGTAGATTATTTGCATCTCAGGATCTAAAGTTTCTCTTAAAGTTCGGGATTTTACCAATTTTAGGATTGTATTTTGGTTATACTTGGTCAGATTATTTTTAAGGACTAGTACTATGCGGTTTATTAGGTATTATGGTTGTAGAATAGGAAGATATTTGCAACCCGATCCTGTTTCTGACCTGAATTTGTATGTGTATGTGAATAATTCCCCGTATGATGTAGTTGATCCGGTGGGAATGTTTAAGACAAGGATGCAGTTTCTCGGTGAATTGTGGCACGCCGGTCCACCCAAGCATGAAGAAATAACTGAGGATGCGGCTTCAAGTTTGAGATGGAAATATCCCAAACTATATCAACAAGCTTTTAGGGTAGAGAATTGGGATGGGGGACCGTGGGCATTTGGCGCTCAATGCAGAGGACCAGCAAACACTTTAGCCCAGGGTGCAAATAGATCAGATTGTTTTTACTCTGATGAATCGAGTTACCATTGTGATAATAATAATTTTGATGGATGCTGGGGTCTCGCAAATGAAGTAAAGGACGCATTTGATATAGTATCATGTAGTTGTTCAGGCAGTGGTGGCGGAGGAGGCATTGGTGGCGGAGGAGGTAGTGGAGGAAATTGGAATTGGGGAGGAGGTGGTGGAGGTGGGGGAAGTGGAGGAGGTGAAGGAGGTGGTGCAGGTTGTTCAGTTGCTAAACAAAGGTTGAAGAATAAAGGTTATGACCGATGTCAATATTTTTTCCCTTCTAGACCCCAGGAATGTAAGTGCGTTTGTTCTTTTAAGGTAGCTATCTCCCCTGGTATTAGTGATTTAGGGCAGATGGATTGCGAAAAACTCGGGAGGTTACTTCATCCTATACAGGACTTTTGGTCTCATTCCACAGCTATATATGTTCCTGGTTGTAAGACGAAAAAATGTGTTAGTAGTGTTTTTGGTGTATGTCTTGATTGGGAATGTGCTGAGTATTACAGGTATTATTATTGGACCAATCTTGACTTACCTACGAGTACTCAAGCAGGAAATGCAGGTCTCAGGACAGGTTGGTTTGGGGGCAATGGATGGTCTTCCTTACAAGATTTTGCTTGTTTATGGCCTCCCTGTAATGCACACTGTATGTTAAATAAAGATGATGGTAGTTTTGATAGGGATGATTTTAGCCCGTGTGACGGAAACATTCAAAAGGATGCTCACTGGGAAGTAAAAAGCAAAGCAACAGATTCAACGAAATATCATTTAGATCTGTTTTGTAAAGGACTTGGAGGAATATGCTTTTAGGATTTTTAATTCTTTTACTGATATCTGAGACTTCAGGAAAAAGGTTTGAGCATAAATACTCACTGAGTATTAATCCTTTGGCTGTTTTTATTGGAGTTGCAGGTCATGCGGGGGGAATAATTTTACCAAATCCTGGAATAAATTTTGAGGCGAAAGGAGGAGGTAATTGGTCATTTAACTTTGAAATTAATGCAATATTTTTTATTCCTACTGAAATAGAGGTGGGGATTAGGGAATATTTAAAGAAGGAAAAAGAATTTAGAGGATTTTACCTTTATCAGGGATTAGCTTTTGGATGGACAAATTTCGTATTTGGTATATATATACCAAACCTAATTTTGGCGGTTGGCTATAAGAATGTTTCTGCAAAAGGTTTTACCATAGATCCAATTTTAGGTTTAAGAGCCATATATACTGATTTTGTAGTATTACCAGTTTTGGGGTTATATTTAGGTCGTACTTGGTGAGTTTTGTATAGGAGATACGGTACGTTAGAGTATAGTTTTTGAGTGAATTAAAAGTGATAATTTATGCTTCTAATTTTAATATTTGGATTAATTTTACAAGTTCGGGGCGAAAACTTAGGAATAAGATATAAGTATACTATATCTACTAACTTTTTTTCTATTGTTTTTTTGGAGGCGGAGCATGGATTTTTGCCTCTTCCTTCTCCTGGAATAAATTTTGAGTTAAGGACTTCAAAGAAGTTTTCATTTAACTTTGAACTAAATAATGTACTTTTTGTTCTTCCCCATGAAGTAGAATTAGGTATCAGAGAGTATTTAGGGAAGAAAGATTTTGAAAGTTTCTATCTTTATCAAGGATTGGCAATTGGATTACCTATATCTTACCGTCATGATAGATCTTTTATTCCAACTGATCCCAGTTTAGTATTAATAGCTGGTTATAAATCTATTGAAGATAGTGGATTTACAATTGACCCTTTTTTGGGAGCAAAGATATTTTATGCGATGGAGGAAAAAAGGATAATTCCTACCCCAGCATTAGGTTTATATTTAGGTTATAGTTGGTAAGTTTTATATAGAATGATAAGGTTATTATTTTGTATTGGGGAAAAGTTCCAAGAGCAGTATATGATGAATTAAGAGGGAAGATATGGAGAGCTGAATTCGGTCTATTTGGAAAGCTTTTGTATGGATGCAAAAAATGGTCTATTCTAATAAAAGGAAACAACGCTGTTATTTTGAGAAAAATTTACAAGTGTTAAAGCTAATTCATCTTGCAGTTATTTTATTATTAAGTTTTGCAAAAGTTTTTGAATTCCTATAAATTTCTGTATGACTGCGAACACATCGTTGAACATCTGATTATCTGGAAATAAAAATGAGTTTCTTTTTGATTCATCTTGACACCACCTTGACCAGATTTGCTCTGTTATAGCAACCTCACACGGTTTCAGCTTTATTGCTCCTCCAAAAGATGGATCTTCAAAGAGTATATAGATTATGTATTCTTGGCTTTTGTAATCGTCAAATTTATCTGTTGAAGCCTGAGGGAATACTCCATCTTCATCAAGCCTTTCAAAGTTTTCATAAATGAAGTGTTTCATATCTCCTATTGTGAAAACCGGAGGTACAAATTCTTGATTTGTTATGCCTCTGAACCCCCGTGGAACTTCAACCTCTATTGCAAGAACAGGATTCCCTTCGTAAAATGAAACCTTCGGAAGAAATCTGCGTAGTGGATTTTGGAGGAGATTTTTCAGATTTATCTCGATAAAATCTGGTAAGTCTTCGCCAGTGATTCCTGATGGGAACAAGCTCAAAATATCGGTCAATTTTAAGTTGTATTCTCCTTTTAAAGATTTTATTATACCTTCTAAATTTGCTTTGGCTGGAAGTATAGGGAAAAATCCGTTTCCTATTCTCCCGCTTATGGTTAGGTTGTTCTTGCATATCACCTCGTTCGATGATGAACAATCTTTTATACTCTGAATTGAGTTTTCTATTTTTTGTATAGCATCTTCAAGTTCTGCTATAAAAGTTGATGGAGAAAACCAACTTTTGAATTCAAAAAGATTTTTATTAAATTCTAGCATAGTTCCCATGTTTCTCACTGATTCTGGATCAAAAGAGAGTGCTGGGGGTTCAGTCTGTGTTGGTATAATTATTTCATTTCCTAAAAGGTAAATTTTTACTGCTTTCAGCAATTTGAAAACTGCTACTATGAAATCAAGAGATTCTTTTCCCACGCATCCTGTCATGTTCGGGAATGAAAATAGTAGGAAAAAGCTGATACCACCAGATGGTATTGGACCGCATAATTTTTTTTCAATCCCTAACCCTTTGACTTCTTCATAGATTTTTTCAATCTCATCTACTATGTTTTGATTATATTTGAATAGTCCTTCCTTTATGAATATTCCAATATCTGATATTATGACTCCGGTCTTCCCTGATACTTCATTTGAAAATAAAAATGTTTCTCTTGCTTTTTCAAATAATCCATATCTTAAAAAGCTTAATCCTTCTTGTATTATGCAGTTTTCATCATATCTTTTGCAAAGGTATATTTCACCTAAATCATTTGTGTAATTCGGAGTTTGTGCCTCAACAAGTTTTGGTATAGATTCAGGTGCCGTAATTGTAAGTAAAAATGTTTGGTTTGCCGGAAGTAAAAACCAAAAGTATGGTTCGTCTAAATTATATCTTACTATGTTTGGTATTAGTTTTGATTTTGAAGAAGCTAACTCTATAAAATAGTTTTCTGAACCTATAACTTTTCCTGTTATATAGCTTACATATTCAAGTTCAAGATTTATGTATCTTACTGATTCTGGATTTTCCACTTTTATTTCCGCCGGGAAAAATCCAAATTTTGAGAATATAATTCTTTTGGCTTTCGATGAGAAATTGAGTGTTGTAAATTGCGAATTAGTTATCATCTTTACAAATTCGCCCTCAACCCAAACTATTATAGGAAATAAGGGAATTTTTACTTCTGATGTAATATATGGGGCGTTTTCTTCCTCTTTTAGACTGAATCCTTTTTGTGGAATTTGAGTATCTTGAATTAACAAAACATTATATCTTGATTTTTCCCCTATTTTTATGTTGTATAGACCCGGGGATAAATTTGTGATATTTTGAGTAGTTGAACTATTGAAGGTAAGATTAGCAGTGTAGCCTTCTGGGACCTTTTCTAATATTATATTTTCTCCTTTTTCAGCTAAAACAGAAATGCTTTCTGGAAAATAAAATTTTTCTAGTTTATCTAAATCTACGACTTCCCAGTCTTTTATTTTTTCAATTTCAATTTTTGCATACCATGTTTCCGATACTAAGAAGACCTCACTCACTCCTTCTGGGTATCTGAAAATAATTGTTCCTTGTGAAAGGGTAGGGGAGACAAAGTTTGTTTCTGGTATTGTAGCAAGGATATATCCTTCTTCACCAAGATTTTTTCCGAACATCATATATTTTTCAAAGTTTCTAAAGTGAAATATTTTTGTTTTTAACTCTGATATTTCTATTTCTTTTTTTATCTCAGTTATTACTGCAAGAGTTCCTTTTTCTACAAAAATTTTATCATTTTCTGTTTCTATTTTTATTCTGAATTTTCCTGATTTATCTGTTTTTGTTTCTTCAAAGTTTTGTAGGTTCCTAACTATTGCACCTTCTTGTGGTTCTCCCTTAAAAGTAACTAAACCTTCAAACAGATTCTCTTGATGAATTTTTTTTGATTTCTTACACGAAAAATTAGTAAAGAAAAATAAAGAGAAAGTTATAAAGAAAATTAGGGCTGATATTCTGAAACTTGAAAATAAAAACTTTTTTTGCATATAAAAAATTTAATAAGTTTTTGGGTTAGAAATACTTTGCGATGAAAATAAATCTTTTATTTATTTCAGAAGTTTTTGAAGATTTCAAAAGTTTTTGAGGATTTCGAAAAATGAATTTTATGGAAAGGTCAGAAAGAGTTTTTACAACTTCAAGGCAAGATGCTTGGTGGGCCGAAACTATTGTAAGTGCAACCGTTTTTATATTAGCTATAATATACTCCTTAATAAGAGCAATTGAGGGAAAGTTCTTTGAGTGGGGACCTTACATCTCTCCAATTTATTCTATACCTTTTGGTACAGCGTGGATTTCTCCTGCTATTTTTACTCTTTGGGTTCCCGCTGGATACAGAATAACATGTTACTTTTGTAGAAGAGTGTATTACAGAAGTATTTTTATGGATCCTCCAGCTTGCACGGTGAGAGAGCCAAAAAGAGAGTACAAAGGAGAATCTGCTTTTCCATATATACTCCTTAACATCCACAGATATTTTCTCTATCTTGTTATTATTTTCGTTTTTATTCACTGGTATCACGCTTTGAGTTCCATTTTTATGTGGGGAGAAAACAGAAGCTTTGGATTTGGAATAGGGCTTGGCTCTGTATTCATAATTTTAGATACGGTTCTGCTCACTTTATATGTTCTTTCGTGTCATTCTTTAAGATACGTCTTTGGTGGAAAAGAGGGATTTTTAGGACCTACAAGATACAAAATATGGGAGTTTTTAAGTCGCCTTAATGAAAATCATGGATTTTTCTTCTGGGCAAGTCTTTTAAGTGTTGTTGTTGCAGATTTATATGTTCGTCTCGTAGCATCTGGGACAATAAATGATATAAGAATATTTTGAAATTAAGAATATTTTAAAATGAGCGGAAACTCAGGAATTCTCAAATCCCCCCAAGAGATAGAAAGAGAAAGTTATGATATAATAAGAAAGCTACTTCCGAAAGATATTTTCGGGAAAGAAGATGAGTACGAGCTTGCCGTAAGAATTGCCCACGCTACCGCAGATATTGAGATTGCAAAGACTCTTGTCTTTCATCCTTTGTTTATATCCGAATCTCAAAAGGCGGTTGAGGAAGGTCTTCCAATTTTGGTTGATGTTCAAATGGTTATGTGCGGAATAAAAAATTATGCTCTTGATCTTAATTTAGATGTAGTTTGCAATATATCTTCTCCTGATGTTGTTGAGGAAGCAAAAAAACTTGGAATTACAAGGGCGGCTTTGGCTGCAAGGAAATCTCTGAAAGAAAGACAATTTGGACTTGTTGTCTGTGGGAATTCTCCAACATTTCTTTATGAGGTTATAAGGATAGTAAATAATGAAGAAGATGGATTTTTCCTGCCAAAAGCTATAATAGGCTTGCCAGTTGGTTTTGTTAGTGCTGAAAATGTGAAAAGGGAACTTACGAAAGTTGAAAAAGTTCCATTCCTTACAAATCTTTCACCAAAAGGTGGAACTCCAACTGCTGTTTCATCTACAATTTTTATCTTGAACAAAGTCAGAGCAAAGCGGGGCAAGGAATTAAAATATGGACAACACACATGAACATTTTTGATTATCTTGTTTTCGGTTTTCCTCCTCAAAACACAAAATTTTTTTCTTCCTCTCAAAAAACTTTTGATGAAAACATTAAAATTTACATTATGAAAAAAGGAGCATTGGAGAAAGGGAATAAGAAAAAGATAAGTAGAATAGATAAGATAGAAAAAGCCCTTTATGAACTAATTGAGGAAGGGAAAATAACCTCAAAAAGAATAAGAGAGATATCGGAAGAAAATGAGAGAGGATTTAGGGAATTAAGGGAATCTATTGCAGAGTTGAAAGAAAAGGTTGATAAAGCTTATGAGCTATTTGATAAGACCTCTGAAAGATTAGACAGAGCATATGAGTTAGCAGAAAGAGCTTTTGCATCATCAGATAAAGCCTCACAAGAAGTTGCAAAAGCATCAGAAGAGATAAAAAAACTAAAAACAGAAATAAGTCGTCTTACGGGAAGCTGGGGAGAGTTTGTTGAGGGTCTGATTGAACCTTCCGCTATAAAGTTTATGGAGGGAAAAGGATTTAAGGTTGTGGAAGTTCATCAGGAAGCAAAAGTGTCCCGAAACGGTATGAACGCAGAATACGATTTGTATTTGGTCTGCGAAAAGAAATCAAATAACAGAAAAAGAGAGAAAGTTATTTTGTTGGTATCTGCAAAAACAAAAGTTTCATCACGAGATGTTGATGAGCTTTTAGAAGATATGAGAAAATTTTTCTTTTTCCTTGAACAATACAGGGGGTTTAAGTTGATGGGAACGATTGCTGGAATAAGATTTGGAAAAGGTGCAGATATATACGCTTTAAGGTCCGGCTTGATTGTTATGAAGCCAGCAGGAGAGGTTATGCAAATTCAGGAACCTAAAAAAATAAGATTTGTATCATAAAAATTCTGTATCATCATAGCTATTGGTTTTTATTCAGCAAATGTTTTAGAGAAATTCTATTCCAAAAAGCAATCAGAATATCTTTATTGTATATGAAGGTTAAGTTCAAACCAGAAGATTTCTTTGTGGAGGAGATACTCAAAGATGGTGTTGTTCAGAAAACTCATGATACAAGAAAGAAACCTGGTAAATTTGCCATATACAAAGTTGAAAAAAAGAATATAGATACCTTATCTGTTATGTATTCTATGTCAAAAATACTTGGAATAAATCGTGATATGTTTTATTCTTGTGGTCTCAAAGACAAATATTCGGTATCTACGCAATATATTGCTGTTGATGAAAATGGTTTCAGGCAAAAAATAGTTGAAAGATTGAAAGGTGAAGGGTGGAGCGCGGAATTTGTTGGAGAATCAAATGAACCTCTCTCACCTAAACACATAATCAGAAACTTTTTCAGGATAACTTTAAGAGATATTCATCCGGACGAACTTCCTGAATATGAAGAAAACATAAAAAGGGTAGCAAATTTGGGTTTCCCAAATTATTTTGACGAACAAAGATTTGGTTCTGCAAGACACTTTGCTGATTATCCGCAAGATAAAGAGGTTTTAGATTTCATAGGAAAGAGAGTAATAAAAGGAGATTTTGAAGGTGCTCTGAAAATACATTTCCAAGCTGTTTCAGACCACGATAGAAGCAGAGTGAAAAAATTCAAAAAGATAATGAGGGAAAAATGGGGAAACTGGGCTGAATGCCTCGTTCACGCTCAAGATAAAAACGATTTCAGAATTTTGAGGTATCTTGTGAGAAAACCTAACGATTTCAAAGGAGCTTTTTCTATGATAGACCCTCGTCTTGGAAGACTTTACCTTGAAGTCTATCAAGATTTCATATTCAATAGTGTTCTTGCAGAAGTAGTGAAAAGAAGGTTTTCTAAACATTATCTTTTCCCTTATTTTGTTGGCTATTTCGTTTTTCCTTACTTCCCGGAACAATCGGAAGTTGCTCTAATAAAAGACTTGAAAATTCCTTTACCTCATCCAAATGCTGTTATTCCTCCCGAGATAGAAGATATATATCTTCAGGTTCTTGGAAAAGAGGGGGTAAAGCTTTCTGATTTCAAAAGCGGTATAGAAAATATAGATTTTGTTGATTCACAAAGAAATGCGTGGGAATTCGCTGAAAGTGTTGAATGGAAAATATCAGATGATGAGTTTCACGAAGGAAGAAAAAAAATAGAACTTTCTTTTTACTTGAAGAGGGGAGTTTTTGCTACAATATTCATAAAAAGTATAACGCCTCTTTTACCTATATCAGAAGTAGAGAAAAAACCTATACCGAAAATTTATACCCGTGATGGAAAAGAAATTTCTGTCTCTTACAAAAAAGAGGACCGGAAGAAAAAAGTTATAATTCTGCCGACATAAGAAAAAATTCTTTAAGTTTTTCTCTTGTTATTTCATACATTTTCCCATCTTTGAGTAGAAAGTATCTTTGTGCCCACTCTGTTGTTTTGAGTTTGTGAGATACGATAAAAACTGTTTTTCCTTCCATAAGTTTTTCCAAAGAACTCATTATCTCTTGCTCTAATTTTGGGTCAAGCGAAGCTGTTGGTTCGTCCATTATAACTATGGGAGAATTTTTTAGTATTGCTCTTGCAATCGCTATTCTGTGTCTTTGCCCTTGAGATAGATTTTTCCCATTTTCTCCGCATCTGAAATTGAGTCCCCCGGGTATTTTTGATAAATCTAATTCTGCTATTTTGAGAGCTTTTTCAACTTCTTCTCTTTTTGCACCAGGCTTTGCAAAGGCTACATTATTGTAAATCGTATCATCAAATATAAAGGGTTCTTGTTCTACAATGCTTATAAGATTTCTTAAACTTGTGATTTCTATATCCTTTATATTCAGACCGTCTATTAGTATTTCGCCTTTTTGTGTGTCAAAGAATCTTGGAAGCAAAGATACCAAAGTTGTTTTACCTACTCCTGAGCTCCCGATTATTGCTACTTTTTCTCCTTTTGAGACTTTAAAACTAATTCCTCTGAGTACTGGTTCTGAATCAAAAGAAAACCAAACATCTCTGAACTCTATACTTTCTGAAAAATCTGCCTTTTTTATGTTGCCTGATTTTATTTCTGGAATTTCATCTAACTCGTTCACGCGTATGATTGATGGTAATGTTCTTGAAAATTCTGATATGGCATTTACAAATCTCTTTACTGGTTCCCAGATAGCAATTACTGCACCGAAGAAAGCGAGAAAACTTCCTGCGGTTATTTCCCCTTTGTTAAGCTGATATGATGAAAATATAATGACTGCTGCAACTATGAGTGCTCCACCAAATTCTGATATAGAAGACGAAAGTTCAGGTAAGATTGCACTTTTTATTTTATATCTTTTGAATGTTTTGAGATAGTTTTTAGTTGCCTCATAAAAAGAGTCAGCCGAGTATGTTCTTACAACCTTTGCTCCCTGAATTGCCTCCATTACTTTTTCTGAAATTTTATCTGTTGATTCTCTCGTTCTTTCAGATGCTTTTCTCACTTTTTTAGTTATGTATCTTACGGGAGCTAAAATCAGAAGGAATGATATGATAGATAAAACTGCAAGCTGTGGGTTCATATAAATGAGTACTCCTGCCAAAAAAATGAAAGATAAAGGTTCTCTTATGAGAGATATTATAGTTGATGGAAGACCTGATATTATCTCTACATCAGCTGATATTCTTGAAATCACAGAAGTTGAGTGTTTTTGTTTGTTCAAGGGGATATTAAGTAATCTCCTTATTATTTCTTGCCTTATATCTTTTATCGTACTTTGTATTGCAATTTGAGCTAAAAAGGAGGAGATAACCCTTGATACTCCGGCTCCGAGAAAGATTCCAATCAGAATTAGCGCAGTCTTGAACATGAAATTTATATCTTTTTGAACTATACCTTTATCTATTGCATTTTTCGCTAAAAGAACCGCTCCACCTCTTGATGAAGATGCTATTGCTGAAAAGGGTATGGTTGCTAATATATACCATATATACCTTCTGAAAAATCTGAAAACCTTCCTTATCTGCTGATATGTTTCGGCTTTCACTTTTTTACAAAATATTATCTTAAAAAGTTTATTTTCTTGATTGTTTTTGTTGATTAATCATTTTTTTATGGGAAATTGCCTTGTCGCAATCATCTTAAATTATAATTTCTCACCTAAATTCAAAAATTTTTGCTAAAATTTCTCTTTAAACCAAAATCAATTATTACTGTTATTTCAATTCATATGTTCATAACTACAAGTTTCAAACTCCTTGTAAATAGGGGAGAGAAAGAACAAATCCTGAAACTTATGAGAAGTTTTTCCTCTGCTGTAAGGTTCTCTTACAAAAGACTCCTTGAGGGTTTTACCCCATCACAAGCTTATACAATAACAAGGCAGAAATTTCCGGAACTCAACTCTCATTATGAAGGGAAGTGGGAGGGTGGTAGCGATTAGGTTAGGTCCTGATGGCTTTGCGGGGCCGCCCTGATATGTTTGCGACAAAGCGTTGTTTTTATATTGTGGATTCTTTTTCTTTGTCTCTATGAGTTAAGATAGCTTTTACTTTTATTTCATTTTCTATGAACTCCTTGATTTTTTCTGCAAATGCAACTGATCTATGTCTCCCACCTGTGCAACCTACTGATATTGTTGCGATGAATTTTCCTTCTTTTTTGAACCTGTCAGCCAAAAATCTGATCATTTCTTTTATCATTTCAAGATATTTTCTCGCATTTTCATCTTCAAATATGAATTTTTGAACCTCTGGGTGTGTTCCATCAAACTTTTTTAGATGAGGATCAAAATTTGGATTTCTGATAAATCTTACATCAAATACAAGGTCTGATTCCTGTGGTATTCCGTATCTGAACCCAAATGAATATATTTGAAATGTGAGTTCTGTACCTTTTTCATCTCCGAAGAGTTCTCTTATTTTTTCTCTTAGCTGATGTATATTCATCTGGGTCGTATCTATTTTTATATCTGATGTATCGTAGAGTAACTTCATGATTTCCTTTTCTTTTTTAATTGCATTTTCTATTGATTTTATCTCATCTCCGAGTGGGTGTTTTCTTCTCGTTTCTTTATATCTTCTTATTATAGCCTCATCCGATGCTTCAATAAACACAAGAAAAACTTTTCCATCTTTTATTTCGTCTTTTAATTTATTTATAATTTCAAGAAATTTTTGAATTGTTTCTTCTTCTTTAAAGAAAAGCGATAGAGCCACATCTTTTATATTTGCTTTCTTCGTAAGCGAGATAAAATCGTATATCATATCTATTGGAATATTATCTACGGTGTAAAATCCTATATCTTCAAGTGTTTTAAGTGCTGTTGTCTTTCCAGAACCTGATATTCCAGTTATGAAAACTATTCTCATTTTATTTTTTTGTTATTCTTTTTCTAACTTCTCTCTTCTTTTCTTTCTTCTAATTTCTTTTCATTTTTTCATAATTACATAAATTGTAAGTGATATAATTGAAATCCAAAAAATTGCGTATGCGGAAATAACATATGGTGCATATTCCATAATAGTATAATCTTATTTTGTTGATTCTAAAAAATAAAATTTCGCTATTTTTGGTAAGCTTATTGCTTTATTCTTTCAGTTTAATTCCGGGTTATAATTTTTGTTATACTTTTATTTTTATGACTGATAATAAAGTTATATCGGAGCTTGTAATAACTAATTTTTTCAGAGGGCTTAATTCCGAGCAAATCAGCTATATTTTACCCTATATGTATAAATTTGAATTCAGAAAAGGAATGGTAATACTGAGAGAGGGTGAAATAGCAGATTCTCTCTACTTTGTACTAAAAGGTATCGTTGGAGTGTATAAGAGAAAGAAAGATATGGTGAAGCCAGGTATAGCAACGGATGAATTGGGACAAAAAATTGGGGAAGTTGGAAAGGGTGAAACTTTCGGAGAGCTCGCTATATTTGATAATTTCCCTCGTTCTGCAAGTTGTGTTGCTGAAACAGATTGTACGGTATTCAAATTAACAAGAAAAAATTTTGAGAAACTTGAAAAGGAAAATAAAGAAATATCATATGTTCTGCTTAAAAATATTGTGAGAATAATTGGTATAAGACTGAGAAAAGCTGATGAGAGGTTAATAGAGTTGTTGTAAAATCTAAAAAAATTTTTTCTTTCGTATTTTGTAAGGAGTAAAAGAAAGGTTTAAGTTGAAATACTTTTTCTGTGATGAAAATAGCAGTAATATGTAATGTTAATGCTCAAAGAGTTTCGCAAGGAATAAGCGAAAGAATAAAATCTATATTAAAGGATAGAGCCGTTGTAGTTGCAGAGACTAAAAGCATTCAAGAGTTAGCTGATATAATAGATAAAAACTTCAAAACGGTTGATCTTTGGTGTTTTGTTGGCGGTGATGGAACAATAGGTAGAGGTATAAATTATCTTTGGTATAAATCTGGAATGAAAGATGAACTTGATATTCCTATACTGCACGGTAAAGCTGGCTCATTGAATGCCATTCCAGATAAGATCCCTTTGAAGGGAGATCTGGATGATATAATGATAAGATTCAGAGATCTACTTGATTCTATAAAAGATGGTTCATCTATACCGCGTGATAATATAAGAAAATTTGGTACAATAAAGCTACATATAAAAGGTTTTGAAAGACCAATTTTATGTTTTACTTTTTTTATGGGAGTTCCATTTCTTATTTCTAAAAAAATAATAGAGGGCAGATTAAAGTCCAAAGCAAAGATTTTGCAAACTATATATACTATAATTGCAAGATTTGTAATCGGAGAAGAAGGAAAAGATAAGTTTTTAAAAAAGATAAAGGCAGAAATTTTTGTAGATGGACAAAAATATCCTTATTTGCAGCACTATGCTGTGGTAGGTTCTGTTTTTAGGGAGCCTGCTCTTTTTTTTAGTCCATTTGCGGAAGTTGATAAATATAAACATGGTTTCTTCTTTTTGGTATATTCAGGTGATGTTTGGACAGTTCTCAGGAACTTCAGAACTTATGCCACCGGGAAAAAGAGACCACCTCACTCTTTCAGTGATATCGCATCAGAAGTCATAATAAAAGCATACAATACAGGTATAAACCATGACGGAGAGATTTTTGAATCAAATATTCTTGAAATAAGGGCAGAACCAGGTCCAATTGTAAATCTTATAAAAGTATAGGCTTTTGGTTAAGTTTTAGATTTTACTATGTTGAGTTTAGCTGTATCAAAAGGTAAGGCATTTGATGAAGAATTAGAGCTACTTCAAAAGGCTGGATATAAAATCAGTTTCAAAGAAAGAGAATTATCTATTTCTGCAGATAATCTTGTTCTTTGGTTTTTGAAACCGAAGGATGTTCCAGTGTGGGTTGAGGGTGGGGTGGTTGACCTTGGGATGGTTGGGCTTGATATATTGCGTGAGGGAAAATATGATGTCCTTGAGCTCCTTGATTTGAAAATAGGTAAGTGCAGGTTTTCATTTGCTCATCCAAAAAATAAACCTGTTCCAATATCAAAGGTTGTCATAGCTACTAAGTTCCCAAACCTTTCAAAAAAATATGCTGAAAAATATTTTTCTGAATTTGAGATTATTGAACTTCATGGTTCGGTTGAGATAGCCCCAAAGGTTGGTTTATCTCACATAATCGCAGATCTTGTCTCAACAGGTAGAACCCTCCTTGAAAATGACCTTGAAGAGATGGTAGTTCTTGAAGAATTTTCAACTTATCTTATATCTAACCGAGCTTCTTTTGTTATGAAATATGAAGAGATTGAAAAGTTGATTTTGAAACTTTTGCAAGCTTTGGGAGAAGAAGATAATTTTATTTTCCATATTATGAATACGAGCATAGACCATCTTTAATTACTTTTTCTACTTCGGGAATTATGTTGTAGCATTTTTTTTTGGAAAAGTCTATTTGAGATTCCATTTTTGTGGGTTCAAATGATATGGAAATTCTGCCTATTTTTGGGCAAACTTGGAAAGGATTTTCTTTATTTTTTATGAGATCTTCATTATCGAATCTTACGGGTTCTTGAGTCTCTATTTTGCCGCTTTTTAAAAAACACATACTTGATTGAGATAAATCTTCTGAGAAATTAATGAAAAAGTCTCCTGTGAGTGATATTTTTAGTATAGTATCACCTACTTGTTTCTCTTGCTCATAATTGAAATTTTTTACTACTATATTTTGTATTATTGATTTTATCTTTTTATCTTTTGGTTTTTGGGAGAAATTAATGTATATGGAGAGATATTGAGTATTGAGCTTTATCTCTTTATCGCTTATTTTTTCTTTTTCGTAGCGAAATTCAACCGATATTTTGAACGATAAAAGGTCAAATTTCTCTTTTACTTCACGACAATTTCCGAAACCTGGATTATATCTGCAAAAAATTATGGTGTCAATTTCTAAATCTAATTTCCCGATGTTTAAAGATTTTTGTTTTTTGGTTTCATCATAATATCTTCCGAAATCTAAATTCAGACTTATTATTTCTTCGCCCCTTACTCCTTTTACACTGCAAGTTCCTTCTGATTTAAAGGAATCAGATTCTTTTTTTGTATCTAAGCAATCTGAAAATGAATATCTTTCAATATCTGGAAAAACTGGTATTAGTTCATTTAAATCAGGGAGGATTTTTCTTAGCATAAATTTGCTTTCCTCAAAAACTACCGAGTGAATTGTTTGCGTACTTTCAATATTAGAATCTATATTCTGTATGAATTTATATAGTGTGAATAAAAAAGCAAAAGAGGTATAAGCTTCGGAAATATTATTACTCCCATTTTCCGGATTACAACTTTCTGAGAAATTTAATGTTATTATTAAAAGAAACAAAGATGTAATATATCTGTTATTTGCATGTTTTTTCTTTTTTCTCCTTTCCACTCTTAAAAATAGTAATGTCTAGATTGGGAATTTTGCTATCTTTTTTTGAAGATTTTTCAGGCTTTTTATGTTATTTTTTGAACTTCCCTTTCTTTCTTCTTTTTCTGCAATGCGTAAATATCATAAGCCAATGATGAGACAACAAATATAGATGAGTATGTACCTATAACAAGACCAATCAGAAATATTATTCCTATGTCGCGCAGAGTTGTTGTCCCAAATATTGTTATTGTGAGTGTTGGGAAAAGAACTGTCAGAACTGTGATTATAGTTCTTGATAGTGTTTCACTTATTGCTCTATTGAAAATGTCCTCTGTCCAAGCAATTCTTGCAATCTTCAATTTTTCTCTTATTCTATCAGCAATTATTATTGAGTCGTTGATTGAATACCCTATGAGTGTTAGTATTGCCGCAAGGGTTGGTAAGGATAGTTCTACTCCCAAAACAGATGCTATTCCTAAAGTTATGAGTGAGTCATGAAACAAAGATATTGCTGCACCTACTGCGAACCTCCATTCAAACCTCAAAACTATGTATATTGAAATACCAATAATACTGAATATTACTGCATATATTCCTTTTTTTCTGAGTTCTGCACCTATAAGTGAGCCTACTGATTCTACCTTTTCTGTTTTAAATTTTCCTATTTTTTCAAGTTTTTCTATTATAGCAGTTCCTGCATCTTTTCCTTCTGCTTTTGCTTTTTCCACAAAATCAAGAGAGAGTTTTATTAAAAACTCATTTTTTCCTGTGCTCTGAATATTTCCCTCTCCAAATACTTCTCTTATTTTTCCTATATCTATTGTACCTTCACCTTCATATTTTATAGTTGCGGATACTCCACCTTTAAAATCAGTTGAAAGTGGAACTCTTCCGGAAAATATAATAAATAAAGAAAAAGCGAATAGGGCAGATGAGATAGCATAAGCTATCTTCCTAAATTTCAGAAAATTTATTATTTTACCGTACGGAAAGATAGAGAAAAACTTTGTGGTTATGAGTTTTGGAGTAGGCTTTGCGGTAGGTTGGATTTTTGGTGTGATAGGTTTCGTTTTTGCTTGGGCTTTTGGTTGAGGCTGAACGGGAGTGGTATGTACTTTCGTATCTTGTTTTTTTGTATCTGTTTGTGTAGTTACTTTACCATCTTCCTTTTTTTCTTCTATCTTTTCTTCTGCTTCCTTTTCCTCGTGGGGTTTTTCTGCTTTTGGTTCTTTGAAAATCTTTTTTTTGAATTTATCTTTTTCTGCCATTTTCTTTTTCCTCCTTCCTTATTTTTTTATATACTAAAAATTCTCCTTTGGAGCAGTGAGTCAAGAATCGCTTTTGAGCAGAAAACTGCTCCGTACATCGCTCCTAAAATTCCTATTGAAAGCGTTAGTGCAAATCCTCTCACCGGACCCGTTCCAAACTGAAAAATAAATAAAGCTGCGATAAGCGTTGTCAGGTTCGCATCTATTATTGTTGCCATACCAAGTTTATGTCCTGCCTCTACTGCTGGTTTTATAACCTGTTTTCTCAAAAGTTCTTCTCTTATTCTCTCAAAAATTATAACATTGTTATCAACAGTCATTCCAACTGTTAGGGCAAGACCTGCAATTCCGGGTAGTGTTAAAGTAGCTCCAAACAAAGATAATATGGAAAGTGTAAATAAAATAGTAATTACGACTCCTATCATAGCTACAAATCCTGATATTCTGTAATATGAGAACATAAACAGAGCAACAAGTGCGGCTCCAGCAACCGATGCTATTATACCTTTTTTTATTGAGTCCTCACCCAAAGAAGGACCGACAGTTCTTTCTTCTTCAAATTCAACAGGTGCTGGTAGAGCTCCTGCCCTCAGAACTGCTGCTAATTCTTTCGCTTCCTCTATCGTGAATCTTCCTTCTATTGTTGCAACTCCTCCAGATATTTTTTCTCGTATTACAGGTGCAGAAAAGACTTTTTCATCAAGGATTATTGCAAGTCTTTTACCCACATTTTCTCCTGTTATTTTTTCAAATCTTTTTGCCCCTTCTGAATTGAATGATATAAGAACATATGGTTCATTAGTTATTGTGTTCATTCTCACGACTGCATTTCTTAAAAACTCTCCTGTTATTTCTGATATGGATTCAAGTAGATAAGTTCTCCATATATTTCCCTTTTCACCTTTACCTACAAAGATTATCCGCCCAGGTGGTGGGTTGAGATTTTTTATAAAATTTGCAAGTTTTTCGTAGTCTTTCTCGTATACCCAAAGATAAGAAACTGTTTTACCTTTTGCTCCGATTTCCGTTCCCTTGTATATTCCTTCTTCCAGTGTTACATTAGCAAAGAAATCATTTTCATCATCTACTATTCTGAATTCAAGTAGTGCAGTTCTCCCTATTATTCTTTTTGCCTGTGATGGGTCCTGAATTCCGGGGAGTTGGACAACGATATTTGATTTTCCGTATCTGAATATTTGGGGTTCTGCTATTCCGAATTCATCTACTCTTGCTCTTATTGTAGATAGAGCCTGATTTACCGCAAATTCCTCAATCTCCTTTATCTCCTCTTCTTTTAGGGTAAAAATGTGATATTCTTTATCTTCAAAGAAATTTGAACCCTCATAATTGAAAGACAGAAAATCCTTTTTTATTTTTTCTATAAAATCTGTGGATGCGGAAACATAGATTTTTGTATCTTCAAAACGAACAGGAGATTCAGTGGTTTGCTCACCGTATATTTTTTCATATTCGCTCAATATTTCTGATGCTATTCTTTCTGTGAATTTTTTCACTGCTATGTCTTGCCTGACATTAAGAAGAAAATACGAACCACCTTTGAGATCAAGCCCAAGCTTTATTCCTTTCCACCATATGATTACACCAAAAACTATTGCTGATATTACAACGATTGCAAGTCTTATCCTCATATATAAACCGAATAGTATTCAGCCAAATTTATTTTTCAGAAAAATCAATAAATTTAAAAATTTCCCCTCTGTCGACTTTTATTCTAAATTGAGCTTTTTATTCATAAAGACTTTGTTTGTAGAGTTTCGTGTAGTTTCAGAACTCATAATGCTCCTTTTATAGCAGTTTTTGGTTAATTTTCGTAGTTTTTGGTTAATTTCGGAATTGCTCTTTTGCTGAGTATTAAATTTTATACTAATGGAAGGCATAAGAATGATATCTTTCAGTCCTTTGCCTCATGAGTTTGGATTGAGAATTAATGTTGTCCCTGCTTCAATCTCTGCTGCGTGGGTTGCTGGCTGGGAAATAGGAAACACAGTAAGAATGGTGGAGCAAGCTCTGAGGGAAGGTGGAATCCCTATTTTCTCTTATGTTAGTGTAAAATTTGCCTTTTCTGGTTCGGAGCTCGTTGCAGTTGGGGGAAGTTCTCATGTCTATTTTATAAAAAGAGAAGATCAACAGAATTTTCAGCAAAATCCAAATCAGAGTTTTGCTTCTCCTGAATTATCTCGCCAAAATTTCAAAACCTCTAAACCACAATTTGGTTTATTAGATAAAGTGCCTCTAAAGAACGGCAAAACATCAGGTTTTCACCAAGAGGAATCAGGGGGTGAGGATTTGAGTTTGCCAGATTCAGTTAACTTACAACAAGATTTATTCTCTCTTCTTGCTTTCCTTTCACTGAGAGATGAGCAAGTGGCTCAGGAGATGAGAGATGAGGTTTTGAGAGATTATCTGCTTTTTCTTTCAGGAGTGATTTCCAAAGAGCAATTTGCGAGAAAAATTAGGGATTTTGATATGAAAGCGAAGACCGGTCTTTTTATATCTATCTATGTTTGATAGTTGAAATTTCTTCATTTATGGTAAATATACAAATTTCTATATAACTTTTGTTTCTTGCATATCAGCAAAAGTGAGACTTAATTCTCTCGCTTTTTATCCAAATACATAATAGATTGGTTATAGTTGGATTTTTCATTTCGTTTGAGGACATATATTTTTTATAGCTTGTTCAAAAGCAGTTTTTTCAGCGTCAAATTTGCTTTGACCTAAACCCTTTCCATAGAATTGATTTTCAATATTGACGCCATCTTTTGAAATGGCTACGATCTTTATTATAGCCTCTGTGATAAAAACAGGTTTGTTGTTGAAGTCTTTTCCCTGATACACAAGGTTAGTGGAAAAATCTACTTTTATCCTAACTTTTGAGTTTTCTTCATTCTGATCAGTTTTCAGATTTGCTAAAAGTATGCACTTTGAAATTTCGTTTTTCAGAAAATCAGGGCATGATTCAATAAATACTGTCCCGGAGTCAGCCCTAAATATAGTTGATCTTTCAGCTTTAATATATGGTGTAGATATTCTTATTATAATTTGGTTCTCACCTGCTGGTAAGAGAACTTTTTGTGATATTCTGGCTTTTCCTTTCTCATCTGTTATTGATTTTATTTTTAATTCTCCTCCAAAAACTTCTCTTATTTGGGCTTCTATGGGTATCCAAGCTAATGGTTTTTGATTTGTTTTTACCATAACATCAAATCGAACAAAGGTTATGGGAGATGAGAAATAGGTTGTATCAGCAGATATATCTATGGATATATCAGATAATTTTTCAGAAATGAGTTCATCAAATTTTCTTTTGGCAATTGAATTATAAGATTTGCCAAAGATTTCAAGAGTTGAAATTTCTTTACTTATAATTTGAATTTTTTCATCTAATTTGCTCAAACTCTCAATCAATCTTGGAGTATCTATTATATCTGAATTTGAAATGTAATCTTCAATTTTTCTTGTGTTGAGCAAGATGTCCCCTTCAATCTCAGATATTTTCCTTATTCTCTCTCTTGTAAATTTTCCAACATCAAGTATAGCTAGGGAATACCAAGTGCTATTTTCTTTATCAAAAAATCTCTCTTTGATGATAATGCCTTCAAGAATTCCCTCTATTTTACCTTCTATTTTTCTCTTTGCAAATTCTTCTGTTTTCTGATTTTCCTGTGATCTCTCCATGATGGATTTATCCTCAAAGGTTTCTACTATTTTTACTCGAATTTGTTTGGCTATATCTGCTCTTGCAGAGTTATCGGCTCCTTCTTTATCATATCCTACACCAACTCCTACTATCAACTCGCCAGATTTTAAGTTCTTATAAGGATTTTCTATCCATTCTGGAAATTTCCTTGAACTGCAATCTGTTATAGCGGCAAGTATTAATGATAATAATAAGATTGATAATAATAAGGGCAATTGTAAGTAAATAGAAACTTTTTCCTTTCTCTGAGATTTCATGTTTATTTAGATTTTAGTTATTTTAACACTCAGTTTGGTTAAGCTGAGAAAAAATAAATTTCGCGATTTTTTTATGTACTCTAAAATGATGTTGCTTTATCATTTCAACCTTTTTTCAAACTCTGTAATTTCTTGTTTTATCTTATTTGCGGTAAAAAAACAAGAACTTATATACCTTTGATAGATATATCATACCTTTGATAGATATATAGTATTATCTTCAACTTTATATGTATATATGCAAACTGGTTCAACTTTTACTTCTAATGGTTGGAAATATGGGATTTTAAAATTGTAAGATTGGGAAACTTCTATATCTCTTGACATTCTGTAACCAATTATTATTGGAGTTATAGTGAAAGGGTTTGTTGTGCTTACCTGTGAAGAAACCAATTGAGCAATCCAATACGCATATTTTTTAATCTGTTCACAGGCTTTTTTATCTATTATATCTCTTTTCAGTTCTATCACTAATGCTCTACACCTTATATCGTTTTCATTTTTTGTCAGAATTATAATATCAGATTTCTCACCGCCTATTCCAAATAACACTTGATTAGCAAACCATTCAACATTTTCGTTTTCAGGTATTTGAAATAAATCCATTAGCTCCTTAGGATTTTGTTTTAGCTTTTGAACCATCCAAAACTCCAGTATGGTCTCATATAAAACTCTCCCATCAGGATGGTATAAAGGCTGATCTTTTTTCAATTTTCTCCCAATTTTTAAGTTGTACCTTTTTGAAAAATCAAGATATTCGTAGATGGGTTTTATTTTTGTCAAGTCTGGTTTGAAGGGTTTTATGTTAGCATTTTCTATCAAAATTTTTTGGTTTTTTCCTTCATATTCAACCCTTTCTAATAATCTTTTTAGTTTTGCTGCCTCTTCTGGAAGTATAGGATTTATACTTCTTTCACGACCTGCTCCATAAATTTTTCTAAAAATTAAAGTGCTAAGCCTTCCATTATCAGTTATATCAATATAAGCAGTGTTGTCATCTAAGTAATGTTTGAAAATTTGTTGTTCTTCAATAGGGAATCTCAAAGGTAGTATGTGCCATCCTAATTCTCTTTTGCATTTTGGACATTTAATTTTATCATCCTCCATTACTTCATTAGGATTTCCACAATTTCGACACCTGCTTAGTATATATTTGCTGTTCCACTCAATATCTTCTTGTAAGTCCTCATAAACTATAATTTCTTTTCCTTGTATTTTGTTGAATATTTCTCCTGCCTTCCAAATACCTATAAATCCTCTTTCATCGGGTGGTTCATCTATACGCCTTTTGTAGAAAAATACAAGCGTATTTTTATCAATATTTGCTAAATCTGCTAGTATGCTAAAAAATTCTTTCTTATAGTAGATTTCTCCTTTTCTATTATGATCTACGGGATATTTTACTCCCGCTGTTAGAGTATGGATGTGAATATCTAATGAGTATTTATCAACTACCAGAACTACTGCGTTCATATTCATATATCTTTTTTATTTTTTCCACTAAAGATTTTCTATAACGAATAGGTCTATTTTTGATGATTTGTTTTCGATGAGATTGTTTTGAAAACACCAAAATATACGAATGAACATTCATTGCTTGATATGGTTTTTTACCAAATGGTCTAAAAGACCCGGAACGATAATATCTCCATATATATAAATCAAATAGCTCGAAACCAATTTTCTGCATCAGTTTTATAACATCTGCATGTAAAGGTAATATAACTCTACTCCTTGCAATCCTGTAATCTGCCACGAAAACAACGCAATATCTATCTTTCTTTAAAATTCTATTGAATTCTTCAAAACATTTATATATTTCCTCCAGAAATTTTTCATAGTTTCCGATTGTGCTTAAATCATTTTTTAGATTTGAATATTTTATCATATCAGCGTATGGAATATCTGTGATAATAGCATCCGCACACTCAGATTTCAAAGGTAAGTTTCTCGCATCACCTAAAATAAGTATTTGCTCTGTGTTTATACTACTAAACAAAGAAGAACTGAGTAATGAGTCTAATTTTCTCTTGGCAATATCTAATGCAGCTGGGTTGATGTCAATATTGATAGAACGTCTGTTTCTAATGGCACATTCAACTGCTACTGTTCCACTTCCTGCAAATGGATCAACTACCAGTTCACCATTTTCAGTAAATCTCTCAATAAATTCACCTATCACTTGTGGTAAAATTTTTGTGGGGTAATCTCCAATATTGTGTGGGAAAGGAACTTTTTCTTCTCTCCCAAGATCTATAACCGATTTATAACCAACCTTCTGAACTTTGTCTGCCAAATCAAAACTTATCTTTTTATTTTTAGAAGTGTTTTTATTTGATGGTGGTGATAATGGTTTCAAAAAACTCATAGGTAAATTGCCTAACTTCATCTATTTGTTATGTGTTATATTATATTTAATCCTTCCCGTAAAATATAAAGAAGAACTGAAAACTTTAATTGAAAGAGCTTAAACAAGATTGATTTTGATATTAGTAAACCCTTTTTACCTTCTTTTGATTATTGAGAAAATCACCGTAACTACACTCATTATAGAAATTACAGTTGGAGATGTTGGAACATCAAAAGTTATAGATAGAATAAAACTTATAGTTGTTGAGACGAGTCCGAATATCCAGCCGAAAATGAGGTTTTTCTTCTCATCTTCTCCAAAAATCATTTTTGCCAAAAATGTTGGAATTATAAGATATGAGAACACAAGTAAAACTCCTGCAAGAGAGACCGAAGATGTAACTACCATTCCGAAAGTTGTAAAAAATAAAATTTCCCTGCTGAAACCTGAAAGATTTTTTCTTCTCAATATCAAGCTTATGATGAGTATTGATATATAGAGTAATGATGCTTTTGCTACATCTTTGAGATCAACAAAGAGTATGTTCCCTATGAGCATGTGTCTTAAAATTTCGTTTCCAGATGGGTTTTTGCTCAAAAGTAAAATGGAAAGAGCCGATGCCATAGCGTATATTATACCAACAAAAGCTTCCTTCAAAACTACATTCTCTTTTTTTAAAGCAGATATTATCAGACCAAAAAGTATAGCCGAAGCCACTCCGAATATATAGTGATTGTGAACTCCGAGTAAAAAAGCAGATATTGAACCTAAAAACGATGCCTGAGCCAAGGATATATCAACAAAAATTATTCCTCTTTCAAAAACATTTAATCCAAACCATACATGGATCAAAATCAAAGACACGCTCAGCGAAAATGCAGGTAATATAACCTGAAAAATATCAAAGATATTTTTTGCTTCTCCCATTTTCTAACTCCTTTTTCTTTTTTTGTTTTGTCTGTTTATTTTTTCTTCACTTTTTTATTTTTCATTTTCCCTCCAAGGCATAAATGATTTTGCCGACATTATATTTTATCAAGCTCTCATAATCTTTCATCTCTTGAATCTCAGGAACACAATCCTCGTATATTTCCACTCCTTTTATTCCAGTTTTTTCTTCCAGCATTTTTATCTCTCGTTTTGGTCTGAAAGGTTCATAAAGTAAAAGTTTTATATTTCTTTCTTTTATAATTGATATTAGTTTCGTAAGGTGAGCAGATGTAGGGGGTATTCCCGGGTAAGGTTCTATATGTTCTACCATTTTCATTCCCAAAAATTCTGCAAGGTATTGCCAAGATTTGTGATATCCGATAGCCTCTATGCCTTTGTATTTTGAAAAATCTTTTTTTATGTTCTTTGCAAGCTCATTTATTTTTTCTTCAAATTTCCGAGCATTTTCAAAAAAGTAGTCTCCATTTTCAGGAGAAATTTCTTTTAATCTTTTCGCTATATTATGTGCAATTTTGATAGCATTTTCAGGTGAAAGCCAATAGTGAGGGTTCCCTTCCGGATGTATATCTCCTATTCTTGCCTCACCTATTTTGAATTCTGGAACTTCAAGAAGATTTATCCCTTCATAAGCTACGATATATCCTTTTTGCCCTTCTATAACTTTTCTGTTCCCTGCTGAGTTTATCAAAGATATAAACCACAAATCAAAGCCCAAACCAACAGGTATTACTGCGTCCGCTCGTCTTATATGTATAAGCATAGATGGTCTTGGCTCTACAAAATGAAGATCAAACCTGCCGTCAGATAAATTTATGACTTTTACTTTTTCACTACCAACATTTTTAGCAATATCACCAAGCGAACATGTAGATGTTACAATCTGAATGTCTTTGCTTATGAGAAAATAAGAAATCAAAAAAGCAAGTATCATATATTTACCTCCTTTTTGTTTATTTAAAATTGTAAAACATGAGCGTGTGGTCCCATACCAAACAAGAACTGGAGGAAAATTATGTTTTTTACATCGCTTTGAAGGAAAAAGCTCCACTGAAACCTTATTTTTGTTGTTTCTGTGAGTAAAAATGCAAATATGGGAGATATTCCTAATTCGAACTCTGATTGATAGTTTTCATTTTCGTTATGAGAGTTTCCGTTCTGAGAGTGTTCATCTTTATGATTTTGTTTTGAGAAAAGGTCAAACCTAAATCCTACCTGAAATCTTCTTTGCGAATAAAACAGAGAAGAATAAAGTCCTCTGAACTTTGTCTCTTTTTCTCTTAATTCTACCAGAGGTTCTAAAATGAAGTTTATCTTTGTGTATCCTCTTGCGAAAAGATATGAGAGATCTGCACCGAATATATTGGAAAATATTTCTTTTGTCATTCCTTCTTGAAATAGTTCTGATTTTCCACCTGCGTAGCTTATTCCAAACGAGATTTCTGATTCACCTATTCCGTAGGATGTAAATGTTCTTCCTGTGAAGAAAACATCTTGGAATTTTCCTTCAAACTTTCTCCAAACTCCCCATTGCAATCGGAGTAAAAATGGAGTAGGAGCTAACCACTCAATTTGCCCTCCATCTCCTATGAGGTTAAAACTTTGAAAGGTTTCTTGAAAGACTTTTGGTGGGTCTATGTAAGCCCACTGTTCTGGGTGGAGAGGATTGAACTTCCCGAATTCTATGAATCTTCTTCCGAGCTTTCCGCTAAAACCTGCTCCTATGTTGAGAAATGAGATATAAGCTTCTTCTATATCTGGTCCAGTATGTGCATAATTTTCTGATTCGGTATGGGTGTGTCCGAATGTTGGTCCATGAAAAGAAACAAAGACATCGGCTCTTATATCTGGAAAAAGGAAAGACTGAAATGCGAATTCAAACTCTCTCAAAGAAAAATTATTTTCTACTTTTTTCCCTAATCTTGACTCATTTACTATATCTCCTATTACAGATATATCTGGCATCAAAAGGGCTCTGCCTTTTATTTTTGGTTCCTCTTGCGTTTGCTGTTGGTTTAAAATTAAAACTAAAAAAACTAATGTTCTCATTTTTTTCACCTCCTTTTTTTGTTTTTGTTTTTTTGTAAGCTGGTTAGGTTTTATATGTTTTTTTATTTTGTGTTTGTTTTTTGTTAGGGAATTTTGGGGATAATGGCTTTACACCTCAGGAGGAGCTCTTGAGTTCTTTTCTGTTTTTGCTATAAATTTTTTGTTTTGTGGTTTTTGGATTTTTATACTATTTTTTTGAAATGAAATTTTTATTTCAGGTTTGGTAGTTTTATCAAATGTTTTGTCATGCGATACTATGCATACTTGACATGAACTATTTTTCCCAACTTTGTGTTTATGAGAAGATTCTAAAAATATTGATGTTGCAAATAGTAAGGTAAAGAGAGTTAAAATAACAAAAGAAATTTTTTGTGAAAAATTTTTCATTTCTTTTTTTAATTTATGCTTTCAGATAAGCTTTTTCAACTTTACTTTATAATTTTCAGTTTTTTGAATTCATTTTTTTGAGTTTATTTTTCAATTTGATTTTGTTTTTTAGAATGGGATTACCTTTTTGAGATTATTTCATTTATTTTTTGCGAAATTTGAGATTTTATAGATTTTCCTACTTCATCAAATATTTGGATTATTTCTCTGTATGTTCCGCTTCCGCCTATAAAATCCCAAAAATCTTCACCGATTAGAAGTTCTTTTCTCTCATCTATAATTCCTTTGATTGGGAAATGTTTGTAATCTTTTGGATAGTAGGGATTATACGGAAATGCTAAATATGTAAAAATATGTTCTTGTTCCATAGCTACCCAGTAAAGAAGTTTCCTTTTAGATTCGACAAATACATCTTTATTTGGTTTTGATGTTTTTATTTCAAAGTAATATTTTTTTGAGTTTCTTATCATAAAAAAATCTGCTATTGCCTTATACTCTCTACCTTCTTCTTTGCCTTTACAAGCTTGTAATACTTGATGAATTTCTTTTTCTTTATCGGGTTTTCTATTACCTAATTTGAGATCATTTATGATATCTTCTATTATTTTGATTTGCTCATCAGATAAAAAACCTTTAACCGGTTTTCTTATATCTACTTCTTCTGAGAGAGGTTCTGCTATAATTTTAGCTATTTCTTCATAAATTGCCATTCCCAACATAGTAGCTAATGAATGAATAAAAGAGTACATAATTACTGATTCTCTACTTTGTATTAGTTTCTCTAAAAATGGGATATATGAGACTTCGCCGAATTTCTCTAACTTTTCCTTGATTTTGGTTCCAAGAAGTTCTCTGATCTTCTTCTTTTGCTCTTCTTTCATCTTGATGTTAGTAGATAAAATAGTAGATGCTTTCTGAAAATTGATTTATGTCTCTTTCGGTTCTCATCAAAACAGGTCTGTGAAATACATCAACGATTTTGAACCCCAATTCTTTTGCTATTTCTGGATAAAGGTTATATTTATCATTAACTACAACAAAAATTTTTGCCGATGGTTTCAAATAGTTAAGGAGATTTTTGAAAACTGCTACTATATCGTTTTTGTACTTTGATACTGTGTCATTTCCGTTTGGAGAACCTATTTCAGACTCTTTATGTTCGCTGAAACCAAATAGTTCAAAAGCATATCTGTGCTGTTCGTGATAGTCTATTAGACCCAAATATGGAGGTGAGGTAAATATACCATCTATTTCTCTTGAAAAAGGTAATTTTATCTCTCTCGAATCACCATGAAACAGAAATATAGGAGCGTTTGTTCTTAATTTGTCAAATTGCTTAATTCTCTTTATAGTATCAAAGCTATAACGAATGATGAATTTTATTGCGTTATCAATAGGTTCACAGAATCTTTTATGTTTTATACACCAATATTTCTCTTTTACCGGTCTTTTGGGTCTTGCTAAATCGTAGTGAGGGATCTGCCTTGCCGACCTTGCCGCTCTTGATAGTATTACTTTTAAAACATCTTGGTATTTGTAATTCCCGATCAAACTGCGATAAAGATATATCTCCTGAATAGCTCTCGGATGATACCATGTTTTGAAGTATTCCGATGGTTCAAAATCTGTGTGGTAATCAAGATTTTCAAATAATGTGCCTTGTATTGAAGAGATTTTTTTACTAAAAGCTATCGTTTTACTTAAAATGTCCATTATCTCCTTTTCCAGAATCTCTAAATCATATTTTTGAGTTTTTACTTTTGCAATCAGAAAGCTGAATTCATTTAGTTCTATACCTACGGATGGCATATTCAATAAATTTGCCTCTATTAGTGTGGTCCCAGAACCGGCAAATGGATCTAAAATTACCTGTCCTGGTTTGAAAAATTTTTTGAGAAAAGTTTCTACAAGTTGTGGGATAAATTTCCCAAGATACGGAT
>Ga0079997_112955_pt1 | contig 31073 bp, 27 predicted proteins | sample PerSpoCPS_CMetaG_FD_69200 | JGI IMG/M metagenome (GOLD analysis project Ga0079997, IMG submission 69200) | Archaeal communities from Yellowstone National Park, Wyoming, USA - Perpetual Spouter C (PS_C) MetaG (SPADES assembly) (version 2) | ecosystem: Environmental > Aquatic > Thermal springs >... | reverse complement strand
TAGAAGAGGGCGGCCAGGAGGAAGAGGGCGGGAAAGCCAAGCCGGTCGGAGAGGTACCCCCCGAGGACCGTGGAGAAGGCGAAGAGGCCCGAGATGGAGTTGGCGAGGCCGATGGAGGCGCTCCGCTCCTCGGGCGGGGCCAGGTTGAGGAGGTAGGTGGTGGTGGCGAGGCCCAAGGCGGCCAGGTAGGCCCCCTGGAGGAGGAAGACCAGGCCGAAGGCCCCGGAGGGAAGGGCCATGGCGAGAAGGGGGGCGAGAAAGCCCAGAAAGGCCCCCGCCAGCAGGACCCGTTTGGAGCCCCTCTCCGCCAGGCGGGCCCAGAGGAGGTTGGAGAGGGTGAAGGCCAGGGCGTAGAAGGCCAGGTAGAGGCCAAGCTCCTCCCTCTTCCCCAGGACCCGCACGGCGTACACGGCGTAGAAGGGCTCCGCCATGCCCGCCAGGCCCAGGAGGAGCCGCACCCTGAGGTAGCGGCGGAACTCCGGCCGCCTCAGGGGGGCCTTCAGGTCCAGCCGGGTCTCATAGGGGGCCTCCTCGGGCTCGTCGGTGAGGCCGAAGAGGTACCAGCCGAGGCCGAAGGCCAGGGCGCCCAGGGCGAAGAGGAGGGCGTAGGGCAGGGGAAAGGGCAGGGGGAGGGCCAGGACCTCCCGCACCAGAAACCCCGCCAGGAAGGCGAGAAGCCCCCCCACCAGGTTGCGGGCGCTGAAGAGGGCGGCCCGCTTCTCTGGGGGCGTGGTCTTGGCCACCACCTCCCAGAAGGGGAGGCTAGAGACCCCGGTGAAGAGGGCGTTCAGGAGGAGGCCCAGGAGGAAGCCCGCCAGGAGGAGCGTGGGGTTTTGCCCGAAGAGGAAGGCGGAGAGGGCCATGAGGACCACCCCGGAAAGCCGCAGGGCGGCCACCCTGCGGTAAAGGACGATCTTCTTGGGCAGGCGGGCCACCCAGGGGGCCAAAAAGGCCTGGGGGATCATCCCTCCCGCCTGGAGGAGGGCGGGCAGGAGGCCGATCAGGGCTCCCGGGGCCCCCAGCTTGGCGGCGAAGCCGGAAAGGACGATGTTGGGGTTTAAAAAGGTGTCCCCCAGCCAGACCAGCCAGCCGTTCACCACCGCCAGCCGGTAGTTCCTCTCCCGCAGGTCTAAGATGGTGAGGATGCTGCTTTTGCCCTCCCTCGGCCCCTTCCACATCCTGCACCCACGCTACAACGCGGCCACGGTTCTGGCCATCCTGGAAAGGGCCCGCCCAGAGGTCCTCTACCTGGCCTCCCTTTCCCCGGAGGCCCTGGAGACGGGGAGGTGGCGGGAGGAGGACCCCCTCCTTTTCCACGTCCTCCCCTGGGCGGAGGAGCGGGGGGTGCCCGTGGTGGCCCTGGACCGGGAGGCCCACCTCAAGGGGGAGGCGGAGGTCTTCCGCGAGGCCCTGGCCCAGCACCCCCTGGGCAAGCCCCACCTGGAGCGCATGGCCGCCTTTGACCAGGCCCTCCTTGAGCTTCTGAAGAGGCCTCTGACCCTCGAGGCCCTCGCCTCCGGCGAGTTTTTGGAAAAGATACGGGAGATTTACGAAGGCTTCGCCCAGGCCTTCGGCGAGGGGCCGGCCACGGGCTTCCGCAAAAGGCGGATGGCCCAGGTGGCCCAGGCCCTCAGGGGCAAGGAGGGGGCGGTTCTGGCCGAGGTCCTGGACTACCCCTTCCTGGCCGAGGCCTTCCCGGGCGCTCTGCCAAAGCCCCACGAGCCCACGGAGGCCGAAAGGGAGCGGGCCCTTCTGGACCGGGCCTGGCAGCTTCGGGAGGAGGACGACTGGGCCGGGCTTCTGGAGGGGCTTTTCGCCATCGGGAGCCCCGAGGCCCTCTACCTGGCGGCCCAGATCTACCTGGCGGCGGGGGAGTGGCGGGAGGCCTTGGGCCTCATGGAGGAGGTCTTCCGCATGGACTTCGGGCGCCCCGAGTACCTGCCGGGCTATGTCCTCGCCCGCTTCGGCCAGCTTCTGGACCTGGCCGGGGAGAGGGAGCGGGCGCTAAGGGCCTATAAGGGGGTTCTCGCCCTTTCCTGGGCCCCGGAGGAGGCCAGGGCCATGGCCCAGGCGGGCCTCAGGACCCCTTTTCGGCTGGGTCATTTGTCCTGAGGGGGCGGGGGTATCCTTGGGCCATGGAGGTTCTGGTCCGCCGCGCCCGCCACGCCCAGTACCTGCGCCTGGCGGCGGCCCACGCCGGGCCCCTGGGGCCCGCCCTCCTGGGCCACCCCGAGCTGGCCCCCCTTTACGAGAAGACCTACGCCACCTGCTCCGGGGCCCCGGGCCTGCCCTGTGAGGGGGTGGGGGGAGAGCCCAGGGTCTGCCTGGTGCGGCGGCTGGAGCGCCTGGCCCAAAGCGCCCTGAGGGGGGGCAAAAGGAGGCGGGAGCAGGAAAAGGCGCTGGTGGAGGGGCTTTTACATTGCGTGGCCCACCTGAAGGACCGGTTCCCCCTGGAGTTCGCCCCGGTCCTCGAGGCCACCCGGTCCTTCCTGGAAAAAGACCTCCAGTACCTCCGGGGGGAGGCCTCCCCGGAGGTCCTCCTCGAGGCTTCCGGCTAAAGCAGGTGGTACATGCGGCCCAGGATGAGCATGAAGGCCACGGTGGCGGCGGAGAGGACGATCAACGCCAGCATGAAGAGGATAAAGCGCAGGTCAAAGGTCTCCCCCTCCGTGGTGAGGACCCGGGGGTTCAGGATCAGGTAGAAAAGCAGGGTTACGATGGCCGCTCCCAGGGCGAACAGCGCGATATAGACCATAGCTTCCTCCCTTACCCGAGGCCCAGCACCGCCTCTAGGTTCGCCCTCAAGTTTAGCATCCCCACCCCATAGGTGGGAATCCCCAGGGCCCGGCCCACGGCCCCCAAGTAGGGGCCTTCCCCCTGGGGCAGGGAGAGGGGCAAGGGGGGGCTTTCCCAGGCCTCGTAGGCCCTTATCTCCTTGTACGTGAGGCCCGTGGGGGCCTGTACGTGGAGGGTGAGGGGCTCCCCTTCCGCCGAAAGAGGCCGCCAGCCCTCTTGGGTCTCCTTTCCCCCGGGAAAGCGCACCCCAAGCCCCTCTCCGGGGAAGGCTAGGAGGAGGCGCTGGGGGCGGTGCACCTCGAGGAGGTGCTCCAGCGGGGAGCGGGTGGGGCCTGTCAGGGGGCGCTCCTCCAGGGTGGGGGAGAGGGGGGAGGGGTCCAGGGCCAGAAGGATCCGCCCCCGGAAGGTGAGGCCGTTCAGGGCCTGGAGCACGGGGATGGCCTCGGTGTAGGGGGCGTGGAGGAGGACGGTGCCCCCGCCCCGCCTCCCCTCCAGGTAAGCGAGAAGGGTGCCGAACTCGTCCAAAGCCGCCCGCACGTGCTCGGAAAGGAGTTCCAGGTCCTGAGAGAGGCGTTCCAAGAGCTCGGAGGCCATAGGCTCATGCTATTCTAAGCCCCGTGCGCTACCTGGTCCTCTCGGACATCCACGGGAACTGGCCCGCCCTGGAGGCCCTTTTGCAAAAGGCCCCGGCTTTTGACCGGGTCCTCTTCCTGGGGGACGCGGTGGGCTACTACCCGGACGGGGACCGGGTGCTGGACTGGCTGATGGCGGTGGGGGCGGAGTGCGTCTTGGGCAACCACGACGCCTGGCTCCTGGCCCTGGAGCGCCTGCCGGTGGAGGGGGTGGTCCTGGAGATCCTGGCCTGGCAGAAGGCCCGCCTCCTTCCCCGGCACCTGGAGTTCATGGCCTCCTGGTCTTGGCAGAAGGAGGTGGAGGGGGCCCTTCTGGTCCATGGGAGCCCCTGCGATCCCATGGAGTACCTGGACGACCTGGCTCTCGCCCGGGAGGCCTTCCGCTGCACGGAGGCCCGCCTCGCCTTTCACGGGCACACCCATCTGGCGGGGGCCTTTTTGGAGCTCCAGGGGCCCAAGCCCTGGGTTCGCTACCAGGCCTTCCCTGAAGGTGGGGAGCTGGTCCTCCCCCCCACGGTGCGGGCCCTGGCCAACCCCGGCTCCGTGGGCCAGCCCAGGGACGGGGTTCCGGGGGCGGCCTTCGCCCTTTGGGAGGGGGACCGCCTGGAGTTTTACCGGGTGAACTACGACCTGACGGCCGTCCGGAGGCGCCTACTGGAGGAGGGGTTTCCCGAGTGGCTCTACGCCCGCCTCACCCTCGGGGAATAATCGGCCACGAGGCCATTCTGGAGCTTCTGCCCAGGCTCAAGGCCGCCACCCTCCTCTTCTCGGGGCCCGAGGGGGTGGGTAGGCGGCTCGTAGCCCGCTGGTACGCCCTGGGCCTCAACCAGGGCTTCCCCCCGCCCTTCCTGGAGGCCCACCCCGACCTCCTGGAGATCGGCCCCAAGGAGCGGGGTCTGAGGGGGGAGGCCGAGGTCCGCCTCGAGGAGGTGGAGCCCCTCTTTGACTGGTTCCAGAGCCACCCCCGGGAGCGGGTCAAGGTGGCCATCCTGGACGCCGCCCACCTCCTCACCGAGGCTGCCGCCAACGCCCTCTTGAAGCTCCTGGAGGAGCCTCCCAGCTACGGGCGCATCATCCTCATCGCCCCCAGCGGGGAGACCCTCCTCCCCACCCTGAAGAGCCGGGCCCTGGAGGTGCCCTTTGGTCCGGTCCCCGAGGAAAGGCTGCGCGCCCTAACCCAGGACCCAGACCTCCTGGGCTACGCCGCCGGGGCTCCAGGCCGCCTCCTCAAGGCCCTTTCTGACCCCCTGGCCTTCCAGGAAAGGCTCAAGATGGCGAGGAGGGTTTTGCAAAGCCCCCCTCTGGAGCGCCTGGGCCTTTTGGAGGAGCTTTTGGCCGAGGAGGAGGGGTTTTACCTCCTCCGCGCCCTCCTCCAAAACCGCCCCCGGGCCCTCCTGGCCTTGGATAGGGCCCGGGAGGCCCTGGAGGCCTACGTGAGCCCCAACCTCGTGCTGGCCCGCCTGGCCTTAGACTTAGAGCTATGACCGTGGGCGTCCGTTTCCGCACCCCCGTCCTCCGCTACTTCCGCTTCCAGGGGGAGCCTCCGCCCCTGGACGCCTACGTGGTGGTGCGGACCAGCCGGGGCCTCGAGGTGGGCCGGGTCCGCACCCCTCCCAGGCGGCAAAAGGAGGTGGGGGAGGTGGTGCGCCTGGCCAGCAAGGAGGACCTGGACCGGGCGGCGAGGCTCAGGGCCAAGGCGGAGGAGGCCCTTTTCTACCTCAAGGCCCGCCTCAAGGAGGAAGGGGTGGCGGCCAAGGTCCTGGGGTGCGACTTCACCCTGGAGGGTCGCCACCTCACCGTCCATTACGCCGCGGCGGGGCGGGTGAACCTAAGGGCCTTCGCCCGGGAGCTCCAGGAGCGCTACGGGGCCCGGGTGGAGTTTCTAGCCGAAGGCCCCAGGGAGGAGGCCCAGTACCTGGGGGCCTTGGGGGCCTGCGGCATGGAGTCCTGCTGCTCCACCTGGCTCCAGGGCTTCGCCCAGGTCTCCATCAAGCTGGCCCGGGACCAAGGGCTTCCCCTCTCCCCGGAGAAGATCTCCGGGCCCTGCGGCCGCCTCCTCTGCTGCCTCACCTACGAGCACCCCGTCTACCAGGAGCTTCTGGCCCAGCTTCCCAAAAAGAACGCCCGGGTCTGTACCAAGGCGGGCCTTTGCGGCAGGGTGCAGAAGGTGAACCCCCTGAAGGGCACGGTGGAGGTGCTTTTGGAGGACGGGAAGAGCCTGGAGGTTCCCAAGGAGGAGCTCTCGTGAGGAGCTACCTGCCCCAAGGCCCCCTCCCCGCCTTCTACCACTACTACCCCGGCGTCCCCGCCGTGGTGGGGGTTAGGCTGGAGCAAAAGGTCAACTTCTGCCCGGCGGTCTGGAACACGGGGCTTTCCGCCGACCCGCCCCTCTTCGGGGTCTCCATCAGCCCCAAGCGCTTCACCCACGGGCTATTGCTAAAGGCCCGGCGCTTCTCGGCGAGCTTCCACCCCCACGCCCAAGGGGCCCTGGTCCACTGGCTGGGAAGCCGTTCGGGCCGGGAGGTGGACAAGGGCCAAACCCCCCACTTCCTGGGCCACTTTGGGGTGCCCATCCTGGAGGGGGCCTACGCCGCCTACGAGCTGGAGCTCGTGGAGGTGCGGCCCTTCGGGGACCACGACCTCTTCGTGGGGCGGGTGGTGGCGGTGTGGGAGGAGGAGGGCCTTTTGGACGAAAAGGGGAGGCCCTTGCCCGGCCTTTCCCTCCTCTACTACGGCAAGGGCCTCTACGGCCGCCCCGCCGAGGAGGCCTTCACGCCGTGAGCGAGGCCGAGGTCTGGGCCCGGAGGGTGCGCCGCCTGAGCCTAAACCGCCAGGGGACCGAGGCCCAGGTCTGGCTGGAGAAGGGGTTCCTCTACCTGCGGCAAGACGGCCACGCCCGCTTCGCCCAGGGGGAGGGGGCGGAAGGGCTTTCGGGCTTCGCCCTGGGTAGGGGCGGGGTGGAGCTCGCCTTCCGGGACGGGAGCCGCCTCCGGCTCTTCTTCCGCCTCGGGCGTCTGCGGAAGCTTCACTTCTCGTAGGGCTTGCCCACCGCCCCTGGGGGACGGCTTCTGCCGATGAACCCCGCCAGCACCAGCACGGTGACCACGTAGGGGAAGGCCTGGACCAAGACGGCGGGCAGGATCTCCGTGCCCTGGAGCTGGATGGCGAGGGCGCTGGCGAAGCCGAAGAGGAGGGTGGAGAAGAGGATGCCAAGGGGGTGCCAGTTGCCGAAGATCATGGCCGCTAGGGCGATGAAGCCCATCCCCGCCGACATCCCCCGCACGAACTGGTTGAGGAAGCCGATGGAGAGGTAGGCCCCCGCCAGGCCCGCCAGGATGCCGGAGAGGATGACCCCGGTGTAGCGGAGGCGGTAGACGTTCACCCCCAGGGTGTCGGCGGCCTCGGGGTGCTCCCCCACGGCCCGGAGGCGCAGGCCGAAGGGGGTCTTGAAGAGGACCCACCAGGCCACGGGCACCAGGAGGAAGGCCAGGTAGACCAGGGGGGAGAGGCCCAGGAGGAGGGGGAGGCGGTTCGCCACCTCCTTGGAGCTGGTGGCGTTGCCGTAGAAGTAGGTGAGGACCAGGCTCGGGGCCCCTAGGGCCAGGAGGTTGAGGGCGGTGGCGCTGATGATCTGGTCCGCCCGGTACTTTATGGAGACCACGGCGTGCACCGCGGCCACCAGGCCCCCCACCAGCATGGCCGAAAGCACCCCCACCCAGGGGAGCCAGGGGTGGGGCCCAGGGCCCAAGGCGGCCTCAAAGCGCTCCACCACCACCGCCGCCGTCAGGGCCCCGAAGAGGATGATGCCCTCGAGGGCGATGTTGGTCACCCCGCTCCTCTCCGAGAACATTCCCCCTAAGGCGGTGAAGAGAAGGGGGGTGGTCTGCCGCAGGGTGGAGAGGAAGAGGGCCGTCCAAAAAGCCACGTCCAGGTTCATGGGCGCACCTCCTCCTTGAGCTCCACCTCGGCCGCCCTCAGGGGGTCGGTGAAGTAGCGGGGCAGGAAGCCCCCGGCGGCGATGAAGAGGACCACGAGGGCCTGAAGCACCGCCACCAGCTCCCGGCTGATGCCGAGCTGCAGGTTCACCTGGAGCCCCCCGGTGAGGAGGATGCCGAAGAGCCAGGCGGCGAGGCCCACACCCACCGGGGTGTTCTGCCCCATGAGGGCCACGGCGATGCCGTCAAAGCCCACGGAGTAGGGGAGGGACTGCTTCAGGCGGTACTCGTCTATCCCCCCGCCCAGCACGTAATGGGTGGCGGCCAAGCCCGCCAGGGCCCCCGCCAGGAACATGATGAGGACCACCTTCCGCCCGGCCATCACCCCCCCGTACTCCGCCGCCTTGGGGGAGAGGCCCATGGCCCTGAGCTCGTACCCCCCCACGGTGCGGAACACGTAGAGGTGGAAGAAGAGGAGGGCCAGGAGGGCGATGAGGAAGGCCCCGTTGAGGCGCACCGAGGTGAGGTCGGGGCCGAAGCTCACGGGGAGGCCGGGGAGAAGCCCTCCCACCGCGTACCCCGCCGTCCCCAGGAGCAAGGCGGCCAGGACCCGGTGCCCCAGGCTTCTCCGCACCAGCAGGTAGCCTAAAAGGCCGAGGAGGAGGGCCAGGGGCAGGGCGAAGGAGAGCTCCCCTCCCGGGGCCACCAGGTCCGTCCAGTGGGGGATGCGGGCCTCGGGGCGGATCTCGTAGCTCCGGGCTTCATAGCCCGGGTACTTGAAGGGCAGATAAAGGGTGTACCCGAAGAACTTGTACTCGTTAGCGGAGATGAGGAAGAGGAAAACGCTGGCGGCGATGTAGTTGAACATGATGGTGTTGATGACCTCGTGGGCCCCGAAGCGGGCCTTGAGCCAGCCCACCAAAGCCCCCCAGAGCCCTCCGGCCATAGCGGCGGCCAGGATGGCCAGAGGCAGGACCAGCCACCTGGGCCCGGGCAGGTAGACCCCCACCAGCATGGCGGCGATGGCCCCCATGATGAGCTGCCCCGGGGCCCCGATGTTGAAGAGCCCGCCCCGGAAGCCCAAGGCCACGGCCAGCCCGGTGAAGATGAGGGGGGTGGCTAGGAGGAGGCTTTGCAAAAAGCCCGAGGGGTTCACCAGGGGGCTGAAGAGGAGCTGGTAGGTGTAGGTGATGAGGTCCAGCTTCAGCATGAAGCCTTCCCTGAGGCTCGCCGCCTCCCCGGGGGTTTCCTTAAGGATGGCCACGATGATCCCCCCTAAGAGGGAGGCCAAGAGGAGGGAGAAGAGGGGAACCACCACCCCCCGCCGCCGCACCAGAAAGGCCAGCCCCCCTGGGGAATAGACCCGGCCCAGGAGGAGGAGGTAGAGGCTATAGGCCAGGGTGGCGTAGCTTCCCAGGCCCAGGCTGTACCGCCTGAGGAGGGGCCTTTCCGCCCCGACGTTGACCTGGGCCACGCTGCTTTGGAAGAGGACGTAGGTGAGGAGGAAAAGGCCGAGGCCCAAAGCCCCCGCCAGGTAGGCCCCCTTAGGCCCCATCCGCCAGGGCAGGGCCAGGCTCAGGAGGAGCCAGGCCAGGGAGAGGTAGAAGACGAGGCCGAGCCAGCCATCCCGGTAGCCCTGGGGCAGGCTTCCCTGGGGCAGGTGGTGGCCAAAGGGGTTGAGGAGCACGCCCTCGCCGCCAAAGAGCCGGTGGGGCACCGCCCAGGGGGCCAGGTACCAGAGGAGGAGGGTAAGGGCCCCTCCCAGAAGCACCAGGGCCTCGAGGCGCCTATAGTCCCTTCGCACGTGCCCGATTGTACCCTACCCCTGGGGGTGCTAGACTCCCCCTCGTGGCGGCTTCGCCTGAGGAAAAGGCCACCCGGGTGCGGCGGATGTTTTCCGAGATCGCCCCCCGCTACGACCTCCTAAACCGCCTCCTCTCCTTGGGGGCCGACCTACGCTGGCGCAGGCGGGCGGTGGCCCTGGCCCTGGAGAAGGGCCCTAGGCGCATCCTGGACCTGGCCACAGGCACCGGGGACCTGGCCCTCCTCCTCAAGGCCTCCGCCCCCGAGGCGGAGGTGGTGGGGGCCGACTTCGCCCCTCCCATGCTGGAGATCGCCCGCAGAAAGGCCAGCGCCCGGGGGCTTTCCGTGGCCTTCCAGGAGGCGGACGCCCTGGCCCTTCCCTTTCCCGACGGGAGCTTTGACGCCGTCACCATCGCCTTCGGCTTCCGCAACTTCGCCGACTACCGGAAGGCCCTGGCCGAGCTTCGCCGGGTCCTCGCCCCCGGGGGGAGGCTGGTGATCCTGGAGTTTCCCCCGCCCCCCAAGGGGGCCTTTGGGCTGGTCTACCGGGTCTACTTCCAGCGGGTTCTGCCCTTTTTGGGGGGGCTCATCTCCGGAAGCTTTGGCGCCTACCGCTACCTGCCGGAAAGCGTGGAGGCCTTCCCCCCGCCCGAGGCCCTGAAGGCCCTCATGGAGGAGGCGGGGTTTTCCGTGCGCTACGAGCTCCTCACCTTTGGCGTGGCGGCGGTCCACGTGGGGGAAAAGAAGGCCCCGGGGGCGGCCCGGGGCCTGGACTCCTTCTCCCTCTAAGGGGTCAGGCAGACCCAGCCGCCTCCCGGCTCCCTGTAGCAGAGTCGGCCCTCCAGGACCTGGATGGTCCCCTGGTTGTCCAGGGGCACCCGGACCTCAAAGGTGCCGGCGCCGGCCTTGACCAGGCTTCCCTGGTTGGCCAGGCGGCTAGATCCGTGGCTTTTGTAGATGACGTAGGTGCTGCCCTGGGGCACCTGGAGGGCCAGGGTGGCCCCTTGGGCGTTGGTGAGGAGGCCGGGGAGGTTGGGGCTGGAGCAGCCGAAGTAGAGGCTTGCCTCCACCCTGATCTCCCCCTCGTTGCGCAGGGCGGCGCAGAGGTTTTTGCCGTAGTTGTTGTTCACCACCCGGAGGAGGCCCTGGTTGACGAAGGTGCCGGGGCCCAGGAGGGCGCCGCTGTGCCACTGGAGGCCGTCCCCGGTGAAGTTGAGGATGGCCTCTTGGCCCTCGGGGGCCTGGAGGGTGCCCCAGAGCTGGAGGCTCCCCTGGACCTGGCCCTGGCCGCCGCCCACCCAGGTGCCCTCCAGGCGCATGGTCGCGTTCTCGGCCACCCGGTACTCCCCGCCCAGGAGGCGGCCGCCGCCGGTGGGGTTGAGGGCGCCTTCCTGGACCTCCACCTCCCCCTGGTTGTCCAGGGGCACCCGGACCTCAAAGGTGCCGGCGCCGGCCTTGACCAGGCTTCCCTGGTTGGCCAGGCGGCTAGATCCGTGGCTTTTGTAGATGACGTAGGTGCTGCCCTGGGGCACCTGGAGGGCCAGGGTGGCCCCTTGGGCGTTGGTGAGGAGGCCGGGGAGGTTGGGGCTGGAGCAGCCGAAGTAGAGGCTTGCCTCCACCCTGATCTCCCCCTCGTTGCGCAGGGCGGCGCAGAGGTTTTTGCCGTAGTTGTTGTTCACCACCCGGAGGAGGCCCTGGTTGACGAAGGTGCCGGGGCCCAGGAGGGCGCCGCTGTGCCACTGGAGGCTTCCCTGCAACGTTAGCACGCTACCTTCGCCCACCCGCAAGGTGCCGCTCAGGGATATGTCCCCGTAGAGGCGTCCGCCTCCGGTGAGGGCCAGGCTGCCACTCAGGTTTGCCCTCCCCTCCAGGGTGAGGCTGTAGGCGGTGGGGATATCCATGAGCAGTTCCTGGGGCCTGGAAGTGCTGGTGATGATGAAGAGCTCGGAGTCGGGGTCTGGGCAGAGGTCCTCCATCCAGTTGCGGCAGTCGGAGAACCTGCGGCCGTCCCCGCCCCCGTCCCAGATGCGGTAGGTAGGCGGCTTGACCACTACGGTGATGGTGTCCCTGATCTCGGGTCGGGAAGCCAGGTAGGCGGTGATTTCGTAGATTCCGTCTTGGTTTGGCACCTCCACGTCCACCACGTTGTTCCGCACGCGGTGGAGGGTGAGCCCAGGAGAGGCCTCCCACACCAGGGTTTTGTCCTGGACCCCGGTCACCAAAGCCCCAATCCGCCGCATGCGGTTGGGCCGGTCAAGGGGCACGGAAAGGAGCCTGGGGCGGATGTGGACACCGGGAGCGTACGGGTCGGCCTTCACGGCTCGGGCCGCCCAGATGGCTTCGCCGGTGATGGCCACATCAAAAATGCAGGCCAGGAGCACATCCTCCGTGACCACCCCTTCCTCCAGGCAGATCTGGCGCGCCCACTCTACCCGTTCAGGGGGCAAATCCTCTATGGAGATCAGGTTCACAGGGTAGAAGGGATCGTAGAGGTCCGGTCCCTCGGAGAAGAGGTTGTCGGGGGAGGGCCAGGGAACGCGCCAGCTCTGGCGGAATTCAAAGTACAGATCCTTTTCCCGGGGATTGTCCAAAATAGCGCCGTTGCGTATGCGAATGTCGTTCCGGGGGTTGCCGTCGGCGTCCCCTAGGAGACCTTCCACCTTCCCTCTCCTGGCTCCGTTGATGGTGAGGCTGAGGTTGGGCATGAACCACCCGGCGGAGGTCACCACCAGAGAACTCCCGTCAGCCCAGCTGAGTGTGGCCTGGTTGTTGCGGACTTCCAGCAGAGCGCCCCCGCCCAGCTGGACGATGGGATCGGCGCTCACGTCCCGTTCTTGGCCGTTGACCTTGATTTTGAAGCCTCTTCCTTCTGCGGCGAAGATCTCCACCCGGGCACCCCCGGCCAAAGTCGCCACGCCCAGGTTGAAACTGTAGCGGCCCCCGGAGGGTAGGTAGCGCACCAGGACCTTGAAGGGGTCACCGGGCACCGTGGACTGGGCCAGGATGTAGTCCCCCGTGGCCTGGAAGTCGTAGGCCCTGCCGTCAAAGGTGATGAGGTGAGGGTCGCCCCAGCTCCGGGCGGTGGCGGGGGGTTTGGGAGGGGTGTCTCCCGGCTCGTTGCCCGCAAAGGGATCGGGGACCTGGATGGGGGGGTTTTCCTCCGGGTCTTGGTTCTCGTCCTTGCACGCCAGGCTGAGGGTGGCCCTGCGGGTCAGCACCGGGTTAGGGTCGCCTTGGTTGCGGAAGAAGCGAACGACCAGGACGCCCTCGTAGGTCTGGTCGCTCACCCCTTCAGGGCAGGTGGCTGCCACATTCAGAGACCTACTCTTTGTAAGGGGATCGGCGGGATCTAAGGTTCCGGAATCGCTTCTGGTGATCTGGAAGACGCTACCGTCTCCCTGCAGGGTGGCGTTGTAGTAAAGGGGAACGTTGCCCAGGTTGGTGACCTCAAAGCTCCTCACCAGAGTGGCTCCTGGCCCCGCCGAGACGCTGTCTGCGCTGGGCTGGAGCGTGGCGCGGTAGTTGGCCAGGCTGAGGGTAAGGGTGTTGGAGGCGTAGCGGAAGAAGGGGAAGGTGTTGAAGGCTCTAAGGTTGATCTCCACAAGGTCATTGGGCAGGTTGTCGGGAACCCTTATGCGAAGCTGGCCCTCCCCGTCCAGGTTTACCCTGGCCTCGCCCAGCTTGACCGGCGACAGCCTTCCAAGTTCACCGAGCATCCACACTTCGTAGGTTTGGTCCAAGCCTACCAGGAAGAAGGAGAGACGTCGGGATAGAATTTCGGGAATTAAGTAGTTGAGGAAGCGGGGCTTGGCCCAGATTTTGAGGTCCAGCTCCTGGCCAGGCTGAACCTCTATAGGTTCGGGGTCTTCCGTTGGATTCTGGGAGGCGGCCGTTAGGTAGACACCCACTCCCTCATCGGGTGCCCCTTTCATGGACACGCCTCCCAGGGTCACCTTGAGAAGTGTAGGCGCAGGTATTTGGAATCCTTTGACATTGCGTTCTTTGCCCGATAGGAATTGAATGAGTTGGGTTATGAATTCCGCCTTGTTTTTGTTTTTGAGTGTATCGTTGAGCGGGTCTAAGGTCATGGCCAGGGCTGTTTCTAGGGAGAAGTCAACTCCCTTGTAAAGGGGTTCCCTGTACTTGTCAAGAAGGAACCGATAGGATACCTCCAGAGACGCTGTGTTCTCCTTCCTTAGATCTACAAGCGGGAGATCCTTCTCAATGACGTACATCAGGCCTATTTTGGGGGCAAAGATTACGCCTCCTTTTATTCCGGCGCTAATGGTACCAGAAGCGGTCAGATCTGGCGTTTCCCCCTTCCAAAACGCCACTTTGGGCGAGCTTGGAAGGGCTTGCCCCTCTGAGATAGGTCTTAGCCACTCCACGTCTCCGGGACGGAACTCTAGGCCGATTTTTTTGTCAAAGAGGTTCCAGTCCTCTTCAAGCACTAAGATCTTGGCTGCTAGACTGAAGCCTGCTTTGAGCTCTAAGCTGCCGTTAGCCTCTATGAAGGGTTGCAAGTTAAAGCCAATTTGCAACCAAGGTATGGGGGCGATCGGGACACCTATAGGGATATCGGGCAGACCTGGCACCTCACACTTAAAGCCCAGCTTCACGTTGGCAGAGGCGGAGAGCGAGAGCCGTGTGAGATAGGAATCTTTCAGAATGCGGAACCGACCCTCCAGGCCTAGCCTGAGGTATGAGTCGGCTCCCACTATCTTGGCTTCTACGAATGGGGCAAAGCCTGCTTCCATCTGGATAGCGGGAGGGGAAATGAAATCCAATGCAATAGATCCCCCGCTGTCGTCCTTGCAAAAAGAGGACGTGCTCTGAAGCTCGGCCCAGCGCTCCTGGAGGGCCATCTGGTAGAGCGCCTGTGAGCGCCGCACCATCTGTGTGCGGAACTGGCCGTCGGGGGCGATCCTCACCTCCAGGCGCTCAAAGACCTCAGGCAGTGGGGTTAGGGTCACCTGGAGGCGGTAACGGTCTGGAAGCTGCTGGATCTCCTTCACCTCCGCAGGAAGCAGGTTGCCCAGTGCGGGGACCAGGAGGCGGTCGCCCACGGCCAAGCGGGTCCCTGCTTCCGGCGTGACATCAACGGAGAAGGTTTGCGTGAAGATGAGCCTGGGGTCCTGCAGGTCCCTGGGGAGGTCCACAGCCAGCACCATCTCGGCCTGCAGGCGCTTAGCCCCGGGCTTCAGGCTGGCCATGGCAACGGTGGCGAAGCCAGCCAGGAAGTCCTGGTAGGTGGCCATGATGATGGCGGAGTCCCCCACCTGCCCTAAGGCCCGTACCGTACCGTCGGGGTCCACCGCAAAGGCGGCGGGGTTGCTGGAGGACCAGGTGACTTGGGCGTTGGGCACCTCGGTTCCGTCAGCCCGGACGACCCGTGCGCGGAGGCGGACCGCTTCCCCCTGGCGCTCAAAGAGGACAAACTCCGGCTCTATGATGACCTGGCCCTCCTCCATCTTCCAGGTGATTCGGGCGGAGGCGGTCTTGGTGGGGTCCTCTACGCTGGTGGCGGTGACCGTGAAGTCGGTGCGTTCCCCAAAGACCAGGGGCATGGTGAAGGTGGCCGTGTTGCCTTGGGCCTCAAGAACACCCCCACTGGCGGACCAGGTGACTGCGGGATTGGTGGCGTTGTGAACCGTGGCGGTGAAGGTGGCTTTCTGGCCTGGACGGAGCGCCACCGTTTGGGGAGTGATCTCCACCCGTATGTCCGGGCGCTGGGGTGGGACCAGATTGACTCGGAAGTTCTTGGTGTCCTTGCGCTGGCCGCCTTGGTAGACGACCTGGAGCGACAGGGTTTTCTCACCCGTAGGGGCATCGTTGGCAAAGCGCACCCTTAGGCTGGTGAGGCGGCGGCCGTCTTTGGGGATGGACACCTGTTCCCGCTCCGGGCTTAAGGTGGCCCAGGTCACCCTTTGGTTGTTCTCCAGTAGGCCGTAGGTGACTTCCCCGTTGTAGCCCGTGGTGGAGGCGAGCTTGAAGTTGAGCAACACCTCACTACCGGGGGATGACTCCACCGAAGAGGTCAGCTCCTCTATGCTGAGGCTGGGCGGGGGAGGAGGGCCTCCGCATCCGCCCAACAGAGCTCCCGAAGCGACAACCAAAAGCGTAATCGCCCACCTGAGGTTCAAACCCCTCATCTCGTCCCCTCCTACTGCTTAGGGTAGCAGGGCCCCCTTACAAAATCCTTAAACCCCCGGCTCGGGGTTGGAGGGGGATGCTGCGAGCTCCCATAGAGGAGGGGGTGTTTAGGCGTTTTCGGCTATCCGCCTCAACGCCTCGTCCGAGGGGATCTCGCCCTTCTTCAGGCTTTCCACCAGGTAGAGGCTCATCCGCCCCAGGGCGTCCCGGACCCGGCGCCACTCTTCCAGGGGCCTGCCGGTGGGGTCGGGGAAGGAAACGTGGCGCTTTTGGGTCTCGGCGGGGTAGGCGGGGCAGGCCTCCTTGGCCTGGTCGCAGACGGTGAGGACCAGGTCAAAGTTCCAGGGGTCCGGCACCTCAAGAAGGGTCTTGGAGAAGTGGCCCGTGAGGTCCAGGCCCACCTCGGCCATCACCTGCTTGGCCTCCTCCTTGACGAAGGTCTTCTCCGTGCCGGCGGAGTGGACCTCGAGGTCCACCCCTAGCGCCCGGGCGTGGTGCTTGAGCCAGGCCTCCGCCATCTGGCTGCGGGCGGAGTTGTGGGTGCAGAGGACGAGAAGCCGCATCCTCTTCAGGCTACTCCCCTTGGGTCAGAGGACGGTCAGGAGGGTGCAAGGGGACTGCCCGGTGGGGAAAAGGAAGGGGCTAAGCCGGGAGGCGGCGCTCTAGCTCCTCCACCTTATCGGCCAAGACCTTCAGGCCCTTCCGCCAGAACTCCGGGCTTTCCAGGTCAAAGCCGAACCGGGCCGCCAGGGCCTTGGCGGTGTGCATCCCGGACTCGGCCAGGAGCCCCTCGTAGCGCTCCATGAAGGCCGGGTCCTCCTTGGCCTCGCTGTAGAGGGCCAGGCCGAAGAGGAGGCCGAAGGTGTAGGGGTAGTTGTAGAAGTCGCTCCCGTAGTAGTGCCCCTTCACCGCCCACATGTAGGGATGGAAGGAGGCCAGAGCCTCCCCGTAGGCCCTTTTCTGGGCCTCCACCATGAGCTCCTTGAACTCCCTTGGGGAAAGCTCCCGCTCCTTCCTTCGGGCGAAGACCCAGGACTCAAAGAGGAAGCGGCTATGGATGTCCACCACCACCTGGGCCGCCCCCTGCAGGTAGGCGTCCAGGATCAGGAGGCCCTCCTCGGGGGAGGCCTCCTTCAGAGCGGCTTCCACCACCAGGGTCTCGTTCATGATGCTGGCCGTCTCCGCCAAGGTCATGGGCACCTCCCGCAAGGAGGCGGGGACCCGGGCCAGGGCGAAGTTGTGGTAGGCGTGGCCCAGCTCGTGGGCCAGGGTAGAGACGGACTCAAAGCTTTCCTCGTAGTTGGCTAGGATCAGGCTCTTCCCCCCACCCCTCGGCATGCAGTAGGCCCCGCCCACCTTGCCCTTGCGGGGGAGGAGATCCATCCAGCGCTCCCTGAAGGCCACCTCCGCCACCTGGGCGGCGTTTTGGGAGAAGGCGGCGAGCTTCTCCACGATGAAGCTTCGGGCCTCCTCCAGGGTCCAGCGCCGCCCCTGGCCTATGGGAGCGAAGAGGTCGTAGAAGTCCAGGCGCTCCTTGCCTAGAGCTTTGGCCTTCAAAAGGTAGTAGCGCCGAAAGAGGGGCAGGCTTTCCTCCACCGCCTCCTGCATAGCCAGAAGGGCCTTCCTGGTGATGCGGTTTTGCAGGAGGGTGGGCTCCAGGTCGTCCCGAAAGCCCCGCCTGCGGTTCAGCACCACCGCCTCCCCCTTCACCCCGTTCAGGGCGTAGGCGATGGGCACCTGGTTTTGCTCCCAGGCCAGAAGCTCCGCCTGGTAGGCTTTCCTGCGCACCTCCTCCTCGGGACGGAAATAGAGGTTGCGCACCTTGGTGATGGGCATTTCCTCCCCGTCCACCACCGCCGTGGTCTGGCTGGTCAGGTTCTCGTGGAGCTTGGCCCAGGCCCCCCGGCCGGAGAGGGAGAGCTCCGCCGCCAGGGTCTCCTCCCCTTCGGGCATCATGTGAAGGGCGAAAAGCCGGGCCTCCTCCACAAGGAGGCGGTAAGGGCCCGCCTCCTCCGGGTCCTGCAGGGCCAGGTAGCGGGTGAGGCGTGGCCTTAGGCGCTGGAAGTCCAGGAAGAGGATCTCTAGCTCGGAGAGCTTGGCCAAAGCGGCCTCGTCGGCGGTGTTGGCGCTGAAGCGGGCGTAGAGGTAGGCCTGAAGGGGAAGGGCCTCCTCAAAGAGGGTGTCTAGGGCAAAGAGGACCTCCTGGAGGGGGGCTTCCCGCTCCAGAAGGTCCTTAAGCCCGCCGATGCGCTCCCTCAGGTCCTGCCAGGCCCTCTGGAACTCAGGGCTTTCCAGGCTGGGGAAAAGGGGGGTCAGGTCCCAGGTGGTCTCCGTCATGACCCTACTCTACCTGACCCCTGGGTCAGAGGCCGGGAGGTGGTAAGCTCTTTCCCCGTGGAAGGCTTTCCCGTGGTGGTGCCCATCCAGGTGCGCTTCCGCGACCTGGACGCTCTGGGGCACGTGAACAACGCCGTCTACCTCACCTATCTGGAGGTGGCCCGCGCGGCTTACTTCTCCCGGTTGGAGCCGGACTGGGTGGGCAAGGGGCACTTCATCCTGGCCCGGGCCGAGGTGGACTTCCTGAGACCCATCCTTCTGCAGGACCCGGTGGAGGTGGGGGTGCGGGTGGTCCGCCTGGGGCGCTCCAGCTTTGACATGGAGTACTTGGTTCTGGCGGCGGGGGAGGAGGCGGCTCGGGGGAAGACGGTCCAGGTCTGGCTGGAGGGAGGAAGGCCTGCCCCCCTTCCCCAGGAGGTGCGGGCCCGCATCGCCGAGTTGGAGGGAAGGCCTCTTTAAGGTGCGGGCGGGTCTGCTATCCTGAGAGCCAGATGACCGTAGAAGAACGCCTCTACAAGCTAGAGGGCATCGTGGAAGGGGTGATGGCCGTCCTCCCCGACCGGGTGTCCGCCCTGGAGGCGAGGATGGACCTTCTCCGCCAGGAGGTGAAGGCGGAGATGGCCAGCCTCCGCCAGGAGGTGCGGGCCGAGATCTCAGGCCTCCGCCAGGGGATGGAGGAGAAGTTCAACGGCCTGCGCCAGGAGGTGAAGGCGGAGATCTCCGGGCTTCGCCAGGAGATGGAGGAGAGGTTCAATGGTCTGCGCCAGGAGGTGCGGGCCGAGATTGCGGGCCTTCGCCAGGAGATGGACGGGCTCCGCCAGGAAGTGAGGGCGGAGATCGCCGGTCTTCGCCAAGGGATGGACGGGCTTCGCCAGGAGATGAGGGCGGAAATGGCCGGCTTCCGCCAGGAGATGGAGGAGAGTTTCAACGGTCTGCGCCAGGAGGTGCGGGCCGAGATTGCGGGCCTCCGCCAGGAGATGGACGGGCTCCGCCAGGAAGTGAGGGCGGAGATCGCCGGTCTTCGCCAAGGGATGGACGGGCTTCGCCAGGAGATGAGGGCGGAAATGGCCGGCTTCCGCCAGGAGATGGAGGAGAAGTTCAACGGCCTGCGCCAGGAGGTGCGGGCCGAGATTGCGGGCCTCCGCCAGGAGATGGACGGGCTCCGCCAGGAGGTGAAGGCGGAGATCAACACCGCCTTCAACAAGGCCATGCTCTACTTCACGGCCATCGCCGTGGTTCTGGGAGTCCTCACCCTTTTGCGCTAGGGGAGGCTCCCCCCTTCAGGACCACCACCGTGACCCCGTGCCCTCCCTCGTTGGGGGGCGCGTCGGCGAAGGCCTCCACCCGTTTGTCCCGGCGCAAAACCTCCCGGATGGCCTGGCGTAAGGCGCCCGTGCCCTTGCCGTGGAGGAGGCGGAGGGTGGGGAGGCCCAGGGCGCGGGCCTCCTCCAGGGCGCTATCCACTTCCAGAAGGGCCTCCTCCACGGTGAGGCCCCGGAGGTCCACCTCCTTCACCTCCCGGCGGGGCCTGAGGGGGAGGGCCTTGGGGGTAGCCTCCTCCTGGAGGGGCTTGAGCTCGGCGGCCTTCAGGCTCATCTTTAGGGGACCTACCTGGACCAGGGCTTCCTCTCCCCGGATCTCCAGGAGCCGGCCCCGCTTCCCCAAGGAGGGCACCTCCACCGCTTGGCCCGGGGTGAGGCCCGGGGGGGGCGGGGGCGGCGGGGCCTTCTTGGCGTAGCGCTCCTTCAGGGCCATGAGCTCCCTCAGGGCGTCCCGCTTGCCCTCGGTCCTGGCCTTCTCCCTGATGGCCTTGATTTCGGCCTCCACCTGGAGAAGGCGCTGACGCACCTCCTCCTCGAGGGCCTTCAGGCGCCTTTGTCGCTCCTCGGCGAAGCCCTTCTCCCGGGCCATAAGCTCCCGCTTGAGGGCCTCGGCCTCCTCCAGGGCCTTCTGCAGGTGGCGCTTTTCCTCCATGAGGGCCAGGCGCTCGGCCTCCAGCTTTTCCAGAAGGGCTTCCAGCCGCCCTCCCTCGGGGAGGAGGGCCTCGGCCCGCCTCAGGACCTCCTCGGGCAGGGCCAGCCTCCGGGCGATGGCCAGGGCGTAGCTCCGCCCCGGCACCCCCAGGACCAGCTCGTAGGTAGGGCGCAGGGTGGCCAGGTCAAAGCGCATGGAGGCGTTCATGACCCCCTCCCGCCCCTGGGCAAAGGCCTTGAGGGGGGAGAGGTGGGTGGTGACCATGCCCTTGACCCCCCGGGCCAGGAGGGCCTCGAGGATGGCCTGGGATAAGGCCGCCCCCTCCTCGGGGTCGGTGCCGCTTCCCAGCTCGTCTATGAGGACCAGGCTCCTCTCCGTGGCCCCTTCCAGCATCTCCTTGAGGCGCTTGAGGTGCCCGGCGAAGGTGGAGAGGCTTTCCTGAAGGGACTGCTCGTCGCCGATGTCGGCGTAGACCCGGTCGGGCCAGGCCAGGGTGGCCCTCTTAGCGGCCACGAAGAGGCCGGACTGGGCCATGAGGACGGCGAGGCCCAGGGTCTTGAGGAGGGCCGTCTTGCCCCCCATGTTGGGGCCGGAGATGAGGAGGAGGCGGTGGGTTTCGTCCAGGGCGAAGCTGTTCTTGACCGGGTTCTCTATGAGGGGGTGGAAGGCCTCCTCCAGGGCGTAGCCCTCCCCGAACCGGGGGCGGGAAAGCCCCAGGTCCCTGCTCAAGGCGGCCTGGGCCTGGACCAGATCCAGAAGGGCCAGGGCCTCGAGGGTCCCCGGCACCCCGGGGTCCTCGGCCAGGCGCTGGGAGAGTTCCCTGAGGATTCGGTTCACCTCCTCCTCCTCCTGGAGCCTAAGGGCGTAGAGGCGGTTGTTGAGCTTGACCACCGAGAGGGGCTCTATGAAGAGGGTGGCCCCGGACTCGGACTCGTCCAGGAGGAGGCCCGGGATCTTATGGGCCATCCCGGCCCGCACCGGGATGCAGTAGCGCTCCCGCCTAAGGGTGACGAAGCGGTCCTGGATCGCCTCCTTGTGCCGGTCCATGAGGGCGTAAAGGCGGTTCAGGATCTCCTGGCGCAGTGGGTGGAGTTCCTGGCGGATCTGCTTGAGGCGGGGGCTGGCCTCGTCCCGCACCGCCCCCTCCTCGTCCAGGGCCTTCCTGACCCGAAGGAGGAAGGCCCCGTGGTCCCCGATGCCCGCCGCCACCTGGCTCAGGGCGTTTTGCAGGGGAAGGAACTCCTCCTTGAGGGCCATGGCCTCCTCGAGGGCCTGGGCCGCCCGAAGGAGCTCGGGGCCGGAAAGCCTCCCTCCCGCCTTGGCCCGCTCCCAGGCCTCCTTCAAGGCCCCGGCCTCCGGGAGGGCGTAGGGGTAGCTGAGGGCCTCCTGGGTGAGCCCGTGGCGCCTTTCCGCCTCTTCCTGGGAAAGGGGAGCCAGGCCGAGGGCCAGCTCCTGCCCCAAGGGAGTCTTGGCCCTCTTTGCCAGGAGGGCCTTCACCTTGGGGAACTCCAGGACCTCGAGGACGTCCCGCACAAAAGCCCAGTATAGCCCGGGGCTAGCCCTTTAGGAGCCTGAGGGCCAGCCGCAAAAGGAGCTGGGCCTGGGGGCTTGTGGCCCTCTGGAAGAGAGCCCCGATCCACCCCAACCTCCCCCAAGGCAAGAGGGAAAGGAGGGCGCCCAACAGGGCGAGAAGCCGCCTTTTTTCCTCGGGGGAAAGGCTTTCCCAGCGGGCTTTGGCCTCCAGGAGGAGGGCGAGGAGCCTCTCCCTGAAGCCCGGGGTACTGGGGTCCACGCCCCGAAGGCCTTCCGCTTGGGCGAGGAGGTCTTTGGGCGGGCCTTTGGGTTCCATTCTTCTAGGATACGGGCTCCAGGAGGAGGTACCGGGCCTCCACCTCCCCCGCCACCTCCTGGCCCGTGAGGAGGTCCACCCCCCGGGGAACCCGAAGCTTGGCCCCCGCCTCGGCGAAGTAGGCCAGGACCTCCTTCCCCCGCCACCGCCTGCGGAAGGCGAGGACGCCCTCCGGGGCCTCCAGGGGCAGAAGGCCCCCCTGGCGCAGGGCGGGGTGGGTCTTTTTGAGGTGGACGAGGCGCTTCAGGAAGCGGAGGAGGTCCCGGTCCCAGGCCGCCTCGTCCCAGGGGAAGGGGGCGCGGCAGTAGGGGTCCCCCGCCCAGACCTCGTAGGGGTTGGGCTGGGAAAGGCCGATCTCGTCCCCGTAGTAGATGGCGGGGCTTCCCGGGAAGGCGAAGAGGAGGGCGTAGGCCAGCTTGAAGCGCTCCTTATCCCCCCTAAGCCGCCACAGGGCCCGGGGGATGTCGTGGGAGGAGAGGAGGGTGTACATGGTGTGGCGGAGCTGGAGGGGCAGGGCGGCGTAGTGGTCGTGGAGGACCTGCCAGACCTCGTGGGCCCCTAGGGGAGCGGGAAGGCCGTGGACGTCCCTTCCCGAAAGCCAGGCCATGACCGGGTGGGCGAAGCCGGCGTAGTGCATGGCCCCGTCCAGGGTGTGGGCCCGCAGGGTGGGGACGGTGTCGTAGGAGAGCTCGCCGAAGACGAAGGCGTCCTCCCGCTCCTCCTTGGCGGCCCGGGCCAGGGCCCTAAGCCAGCGGGCGTTCTTGCGGTTGGTCCCCCCCTCCCCGAGGGCGTGGGCCACGTCCAGCCGCCAGCCATGGCAGAGGCGCATCCAGTGGCGGATGGGGGCCCTTTTGCCGAAGACGAAGCGCTCCTGGGTCAGGGGAGAGGCGTAGTCCAGCTTGGGCATCTGCCGGACCCCAAAGAAGCTCTGGTAGGTGCCGTCGGGGTAGAAGGTGAACATGGCTCGTTCGGGGCTCATGGGGTCTAGGGCCCTTTGGAACCAGGGGTGGGTGGCCCCGATGTGGTTGAAGACCCCGTCCAGGACGAGTTTCATTCCCCGGGCCTCGAGGGCCTGGTAGAGGGCTTTTAGGGCCTCCTCCCCGCCCAGGTGGGGGTCCACCTGGAGGTAGTTCTCGGTGTCGTAGCGGTGGCTGCTGGGGCTTTTGAAGATGGGGGTGAGGTAGAGGGTCTCCACCCCCAGGTCCTGGAGGTAGGGCAGGGCCTCCAGGACGCCAAAGAGGTCCCCTCCGTAGAACTCCCGGGAGCCGTCGGGCCCCGGGGGCTCGTGCCAGGCCTTCCTTCGGATGGGCTTACCCCCGTAAAGCCAGGCCCCGTCCCGGGGGGCCAGGTCCTTTGGCCCCTGGCGGAAGCGGTCGGGAAAGATCTGGTAAAAGACCGTGCCCAGGGCCCACTCCGGGGGAAGGGGATGGGCGAGGAGGTGGAAGAAGCGGTCGTAGCGGGGAAAGGCCTTCTCCAGGCCGTGGCTTCCCCAGTAGCCTTCCGGCAGGCGGAAGAGGTAGCGGAAGGGGCTCTGGGCCACGGTCACCTGGGCCTTGAGCCCGCCCGGGACCCGGGCCATGGGCTTTTGCAGGACCTCCCCGTCCTTCTCGTAGAGGAGAAGCCCCTCCTGGGCCTCGGTCTCCAAGAAGATCGCCACCTCCTCTCCCAGGCGGGGGAAGGGGGGCGAGAGGTGCTCGAGGTCGTGGTAGGTCATGGGCTTTCCAGAAGGGTTTGTATCTGAACTTTCAGGAGGGGTAGGTCCCGGACCACCGTCTCCCATACCTCCTCCAGGTCCACGCTGAAGTACTCATGAACCAGGAGATTGCGCATGGCCACCATTTCTCGCCAGGGAACTTGGGGGTGCGCCTCTTGAAATTCTCGTCCCAGCCTGGCCGCAGCCTCCCCAATGCGCTCTAGGTGGTGGACCATCCAGACCTGAATCAGCTCGTCTTCTAAGAAACGCGCCTTCCCCAGGGCAACGTACCGTTCAATGCGAGCTATGGCTTCCAGGATATCCAGAAGCCGCTCCTGGGGACTCCTCATAGGGGAACGGCCTCCCGCAAGACCCGTTCCCGAAGCCTGGGAGCCAGGCCCCCCTCGCTCACCACGTCCACCGGTACCCCCAAAAGCCCTTCCAGGGCCAGCTTTAGGCGGGCGTGATCCAGGAGGGTGCGGCCCTCCTCAAAGACCACCAGAAGGTCTAGGTCGCTTCCCTCTTGGGCTTCTCCCCGGGCTACCGAGCCGAAGACCCGCACCTTCGTGGCCCCGTGGCGGGCGCAGAGGTCCAGGATGGCCTCCCTTTTCTTCTGGAGGGCTATCAGGTCCACACCCTTATTCTTTCACGGCCCCCGCCGTGTAGCCGGAGACGAAGTACTGCTGGAAGCCGTAGAAGAGGAAGAGGATGGGCAAAGAGCCCAGGACGCTGGCGGCGGCGAAGACCCCCCACTTGGTCTGGAACTGGCCGGTGGTGAAGCTCCTAAGCCCCACGCCCACGTTCCAGCTCTCCACCCCGGTCAGGACCAGGTTGGCCAGGACGAACTCCGAGTAGGTGCCCACGAACTGCAGGAGGAAGATGAAGACGAACATGGGGGCGGAAAGGGGGAGGAGGATTTTGGCGAAGACCTGCCACTTGGTGGCCCCGTCTACCATGGCGGCCTCCTCGAGGCTGGGGCTGATGCTCTCCAGATACCCCTTGTACACCCAGGTGCCGAAGCTGATGATGCCCCCCGAGTAGGCCAGGACCAGGCCGGTGAAGGTGTTCAGGAGGTCCAGCCGGGACAGGAGGTAGTAGATGGCCACCAGGGCCAAGAACCCCGGGAACATCTGCACGAAGATGAAGAAGAGGAGGAGAGGATAGCGCCCCGGCAGGTGGCGGAAGCGGGCGAAGGCGTAGCCGGCGGTGGCCGTGAGCAAGACGGCGAGAAGCCCCGTGAGCCCGGAGATGAGGAAGGTGTTCCGCACCCAGAGGAGGAACTTGGTCTCCGTGCCCTGGCCGGTGAACTGCTTGGGGGAGAGGCTTAGGGCCAGGGCGAAGAGGGAGAGGGCCATCAGGAGGAGGAGCCTTCCCTGCCAGAAGCCCATCCACTCCTCCTCCGGCAGGAGGCGGCGCAGAAGCCCGATGCCCCCCACCCCCAAAAGGGCCAGGCCCGCCAGGAGTAAGAGGCCAAGCTGGTAAGGGTAGAGGACCACCCCCTCCACCAGCCTGGCGTAGTTTTCCAGGGAGGGCTCGGGCAGGTAGGGGATGACCTTGGCGTCCAGGAGCAGAAAGCCCGTATTCGGCCTCTTAAAGCTGAAGAGGTTGTTGGTGGGGTCAAAGCTGGCGGCCACCACCTGGACCACCGGGTAGTAGACGAGAAGAATCAGGACCCAGAGGAAGAGGTGGGTGATGCCCTGGAGGAAAAGGGGCCAGGGGCTTTTGCGCCTTCCCTGGAGGCGGTTCACAAGGGCGGTGTAGGCCAGGCTGTAGAAGAAGATGAGGAGCGCGAGGAGGAGGATAACGCCCAAGGCGTAAGCCCACCCGTAGGACACGAAGACGCTGCCAAAGGCCACCTGTTTGCGGTAGGAGCCCTCGTCAAAGAGACGGGTGGCGGCGAACCAGTAAACCCCCCATAGGACAAGGCCGGTGAAGAGAAAGGCCAGGACCTTGCGCATCTACCGCACCTCCCTCAGGGCCCCCGTGACCCGGAAGTTGACCAGGCTGATGGCCACGGTGATGGCGAAGATGATGAGGCTGATGGCGGCCCCCAGGCCGTAGGCCGATTGCCCCTCGGCGCTGAAGGCGGTCTTGTAGGCCCAGGAGATGAGGATGTCCGTGGCCTGGGCCGTGGCCAGGCGCCCCTCCTGGGCGGGTCCACCGGCCGTGAGGAGGTAGATGATGTAGAAGTTGTTGAAGTTGAAGGCGAAGGAGGAGAGGAGAATGGGCACCATGGGCTTTTCCAGAAGGGGAAGGGTGATGCCCCATAGGGCCTGCCAGGGGGTGGCCCCGTCCACCTTAGCTGCCTCATAAAGCTCGTCGGGGATGGTGGAGAGGGCCCCCAGGGTGGCGGTCATCATGTAGGGGAAGCCCAGCCCTCCCCCTGGCAGGGGTCGCACCGCAACGCCTCGGCCACGGGCGCCTCCAGGAGGAGCCTTGGGCCCTCCTGCCCCACCACGGCGGTCTCCGTGGAGCGGTCGGGGAGGTTGTTCCTCTGCCCCGAGTAATCGGTGAAGGCCAGGTAGACGGTGAGGCCGATGGGGTAGAGGGTGAAGACCAGGAGGAAGGCCAAGGCGGGGAGGAAGTAGTACCAGTCGGTGAGCCAGGGGAAGAGGCGGCCCACGGCCACCGCCCCCGGCACCATGACCAGGAGGGCTACCGCCAGGATGGTCCAGCCCGGGAGGGCCAGGTGGGGCTCGAGGAGGAGGTAGGCCAAGAGGCCCACCCCCGTGGAGAGGAGAAGGAGGCCCAAAAGGAGGGCGAGGGCCAGGAGGAAGCCTTTGAGGCCAGGAGGGTGTCGCATGGCTCAAGGATAAAACCCCCCACAGGGAAAAAGGTCCTGTGGGGGGCGGTCATGGGGCTTACCTGCCGATGGCCTTCTTGATCTCGGCCACCATGTCCTCCACGATCTTCTTCACGTTGGAGTCGGGCTTCTGGATGGCCAGGGAGATGGCGTTCCCCCAGGGGCCCCAGACCTTGCCCATCTCGGGGATGTTGGGCATGGGGGTGCCCAGGGCGAAGACTTTAGCGAAGCCCGCCACCACGGGGTCTTTCTCCAGCGTCTTGGCGGCGCTCTTGGACACCGGGATGCGGCCGCCCGCCTGGTTGAAGCTCACCAGGTTCTTGCCGGAGACCAGGGTCTTGGCGAAGTTCACCGCGGCGGTCTTGTTCTTGGAATAGGCGTTCACCACCACGCCCTGGACCCCCAGGAAAGGCCCCCAGGGGTTCTTGGCCCCGGGCGGGGTGGGGAAGGGGGCGATGCCGAAGTCAATCTTGGCCTTCTTGTAGTCCCCAAGGGCCCAGGGGCCGTTGATGATCATGGCCAGGGCCCCGTCCTTGAAGGCCCCATCGGCCACCCCGTAGTCCACGCCCTCGGGCACCAGGTTGTACTTGAAGCGGAGGTCCTTGATGAACTGGAGGGCCTTCTCCCCCACCTCGCCGCCTAGGAGGAGCTTGGAGGGGTCCAGGTTGCCCTTGGCGTCCTTGCCGAAAACGTTGTCCGCCCCGTAGGCCCGGAAGAAGCCGAAGTTGAAGTAGGGGTCGCCGATGCTGTAGAGGAAGCCGAAGGTGGAGCCCGTGGTGAGCTTCTTGGCCAGGTCCAAGAACTCCTCCCAGGTCTTGGGGGGCTCCTTCACGTACTTCTTGTTGTAGATGAGGGCCACGCTCTCGGCGAAGGCGGGCAGGCCCAGGAGCTTACCCCCGAAGGTGAAGGCCTCCACGGCCACGGGCTGGATGTCCGCCAGGTAGCTTTGGGTTACGTACTTGCCCATGGGCTCGAGGACCCCCGCCTGGGCCATCTCCCCCAGCCAGTCGTGGGGGATGGAGACCAGGAGGTCGGCGGCCTGCCCCTGGGGCGCACCCAGGATGAACTTCTGCTTGATGTCGCCGAAGGGGACCTCCACCACCTCCACCTTGGTGCCGGAGGTCTTCTCAAAGGTCTTGGCCTGGGCCTTAAGCCACTCCAGCTCGGGGCCGCCGAAGTGGGTCCAGACGGTGATCTTCCCCTGGGCGAGGGCCAGGGAAAGGCCTAGGGCTAAAAGGGCCAGCGCTTTTCTCATACTCCCACCTGCGGGCGCGTGGTAGCGTTTCCGCTCCAAGGTTTTTTCGCGCCCTGCCCCATGAGCATACCACCAGCCTGAGGGACAGGTGCCCCTAAAGGAGGGCTCGCACCACCTCAAAGGCGATGAGGGCCAGGATGCCCACCTCCACCGCCTGGCTGCGGAGGTGGGCCACCTCTTCGGTGACCATCTCGTAGGTGGCCTCGAGGGCCCTCAGCTTCTCCTCCACGCTCCGTTCCAGCTCGTGGGCCCCGTAAAGCTCCAGGGCGGCCCGGTAGATCTTGGCGTAGAAGAGGTCCTCGGTGATGCGCAAGGCCCCCTCCATCCGGGCCTTGACGTCGGCGATCTCGGCGTGCCGGGCCATGAGGTGCCGCCTCAGGCGCTGAAGCCGGCCGTAGCCCCAAAGGCCCCGCACCCTTAGGACCTGGGGCACCCTTTCCAGCTCCTCGGTGAGGACCCGGTCGTAGTAGGAGAGCTCCAGGAGCTGGGCGTGGACGAACTCCACCAGGTCGGCCACGTCCCAGATCCCCTCGGAGTCCAGGATCAGGACCCGGTCAAAGCCCAAAAGGGCCAGGTCCTCGGTGGAGTAGCTGTAGCGGTAGCGCTCCATCTCCCGGCGCACCTCGGGGGCGAACTCCTCCCGGGTCCCCATCCACAAGGGGGTGAGGTCCACGGGGGGGGCGTGGGCCTTGGCCCCCTCGAGGCCCAGGGCGTGGTAGACCACAAACTCCTCGGAAAGCCGCTTCTCCTCGGGGCGGAGGAGGGCCCCTTGGAGGTAGGGCTCCAAAGCGGCCAGCTCCGCCATAAAAAAGCCCTCCCAGAAGGGAAGCTCGGGCATGGCCAGGGCCTTTTCCACGAAGGCCTCCCACGGCAGCCTCTCCCCCAGGTGCACCCGGAAGGAGAGGGAGGCCACCCCGAACTCGTAAAGCCGGGCGGTGAGGAGGCCGGAAACCCCTTCCACGCTCCGCACCCCCAGCTCCAGCTGGGCCGGGGGGTTCTGGAAGCGCACCGCCCCCAGCCGGGGGCGGGAGAGGCGGAGCCTGGGCGTGCCCAGGCGGGCGAGGTCTATCTCGTCCGCCAGGTCAAAGAGGCGGTAGAGGGCGATGTGGGGGGAGAGGACGTTCATTCCAGCCTGGAGATCTCCCGGGGCGGGGGGCCCTTTTCGTAGGCCTTGAGGAGGGCCTGTAGGGCCCGGCCCCGGTGGGAGTAGCGGGCCTTCTCCTCCAGGCTCATCTCGGCGAAGGTCTTCCCCGCCTCGGGGATGAAGAAGAGGGGGTCGTAGCCGAAGCCGCCCTCCCCCCGGGGAGCCTCCAGGATCACCCCCTCCACGCTCCCCTCGTAGGCCTCGGCGTGCCCGTCGGGGTAGGCCAGGACCAAAACGGCCACGAAGCGGGCCCGCCTCTCCTCCCCCTTCAGGTGGCGCATCCTCTCCAGGAGGTAGACGTTCCGCTCCCGGTCGGTCTCCCGCCCCCCGTAGCGGGCGCTGTAGACCCCGGGCTCGCCCCCCAGGGCGAAGACCTCGAGGCCCGAATCGTCGGCCAAGGCGGGGAGGCCCGTGGCCCTGGCCACGTAGGCCGCCTTCAGAAGGGCGTTTTCCAGGAAGGTGCTCCCCTCCTCCTCGGGCATGCGCAAGGGGAAGTCGGCCAGGGAGAGGAGGGTCCAGCCCAGGGGCTCTAGACCCGCCCTCAGCTCCCGCACCTTGCCGGGGTTGGAGGTGGCCAGGACGACCCGCATCCCCTTCAGGATACCGCCTTCAGGGCCGCCACCACCTCTTCCGGGGTATCCAGGGGGGTGAGTAGGGCCAGGTCCTGGGGGTCTATGGCCCCCTGGTCCTTGAGGAAGGCCATCCAGGAAAGAAGCCCTTCCCAGTAGCCGCGGTCCAGGGCGAAGACGGGGAAGGGGTGGACCTTTTCCGTCTGGATGAGGACCAGCACCTCGGAAAGCTCGTCCAGGGTGCCGAACCCCCCGGGGAGGAAGACAAAGCCCACGGCGTAGCGCACGAAGAGGACCTTGCGCACGAAGAAGTAGCGCAAGGTTAGGGCGTGGGTCTGGTAGGGGTTGGGCCTTTGCTCGTGGGGAAGCTCTATGTTGAGGCCCACGCTGACCCCTCCCGCTTCAAAGGCCCCCCGGTTCACCGCCTCCATGACCCCGGGCCCCCCTCCCGTCACCACGCCGTAGCCCGCCTCCGCCAGGGCCTCCCCCAGGCGGTAGCCCAGGGCCTTATAGCTTTCCGGGTCCCCGGTCACGTAGTGGACCACCTGGCCCCTGCCTTCCGGGTTCAAAAGCCCCTCGGCCGTTAGGGCCTCGGCTACCTTCCCGGCCGTGGCCTCGGCGGAGTCTATGAGGGCCACCCGGGGTAGGACCTCCTGGATGGTCCTTTTCAGGTAGGGGTAGTGGGTGCAGCCCAGGATGAGGGCCTCGAGGTCCTCCGGGGCGTCCTCGAGGTAGTGCCGGGCGATGAGGAGGGCCACGGGGTCGTCCCAGAGCCCCTCCTCCACCAGGGGGACGAAGAGGGGGCAGGCTTTGGCCCAGGAGAGGTCCACGTAGCGCTCGTAGGCTCGGCTATGCACCGTGGCCTGGGTGCCGATGAGGCCCACCTTGCGGTAACCCCGGGCCACCTGGGCCGCCGGCTCCAGGACCCCGAAGACGGGCACGGAAAGGTCTTCCGCCAGGTCGGGGAGGGCGGCGGAACTCGCCGTGTTGCAGGCCACCACGATGGCCTTCACCCCCTCCCGGAGGAGAAAGCCCGCGATCTCCCAGGCGAAGCGCCGCACCATGGAGAGGGGCTTGCCCCCATAGGGCACCCGGGCCGTGTCGCCGAAATAGAGGAAGTCCTCCTGGGGAAGGGCCTTCTTCAGGGCGGTCAGTACGGTGAGCCCGCCCACGCCCGAGTCAAAGACGCCGATGGGGGCCTTGGGGTTCCTCACGGGGCCAAGCATACTGGACGGCCAAGGGGGGGTGCTATACTATCGGGGTTGCCCCAGGGGGGCAGATCCCTAAGGAGGTGCGCAAGTTGCGGCTGGTCACGTCTGAATCGGTCACGGAAGGGCACCCGGACAAGCTGGCGGACCGGGTCTCCGACGCCATTCTGGACGCCATTCTGGCCCAGGACAAGAAGGCCCGGGTGGCGGCGGAGACCCTGGTCACCACGGGGCTCGTCTTCGTGGCGGGGGAGATCACCACCGAGGGGTACGTGGACATCCCGGGCCTGGTGCGCAAGACGGTGCGGGAGGTGGGCTACACCCGGGCCAAGTACGGCTTTGACGCCGACACCTGCGCCGTCCTCACCGCCATAGACGAGCAGTCCCCGGACATCGCCGGAGGCGTGAACCTGGCCTACGAGTGGCGGGTTCTCAAGTCCACCGATCCCTTAGACCGCGTGGGGGCGGGGGACCAAGGCCTCATGTTCGGCTACGCCACGGACGAAACCCCGGAGCTCATGCCCCTCCCCATCACCCTGGCCCACCGCCTCACCATGCGCCTGGCCGAGGTGCGCAAGACGGGCCTCCTGCCCTACCTGCGCCCCGACGGCAAGGCCCAGGTGACCGTGGTCTACGAGGGGGACCGGCCCCTTTACGTGAAGACCGTGGTGGTCTCCGCCCAGCACTCCCCCGAGGTGGAGCAGGAGCAGCTTAGGGAGGACCTGATCCGGGAGGTGGTCCGCCAGGCCATCCCGGCGGAGTACCTCAAGGAGGGGGAGACGGAGTACCTCATCAACCCCTCGGGCCGCTTCATCCTGGGAGGCCCCCACGCCGACACCGGCTTGACGGGCCGGAAGATCATTGTGGACACCTACGGAGGGGCGGTGCCCCACGGGGGCGGGGCCTTCAGCGGCAAGGACCC
>Ga0079997_113240_pt1 | contig 31088 bp, 32 predicted proteins | sample PerSpoCPS_CMetaG_FD_69200 | JGI IMG/M metagenome (GOLD analysis project Ga0079997, IMG submission 69200) | Archaeal communities from Yellowstone National Park, Wyoming, USA - Perpetual Spouter C (PS_C) MetaG (SPADES assembly) (version 2) | ecosystem: Environmental > Aquatic > Thermal springs >... | reverse complement strand
CACAACACTGTCTTTCTCCAGGTCGTTGGCTTTCCATGAGGCGGTGACTCGATGGTTTGTCATCGAGTACAACCTGGGACTCCTGCCATCAGTTACAAGTTGATCACCACCAGATTTGGAATGTGGGAATTGGGCACGGGTGCCAGGTACCAGGTTCCGGGTACCAGGTAGCCAGGATCCGCACCCTTCCTATCCTGCATCGTGCATCCTGTATCCTGCATCCATGCCCGACTGCCTGAGTGTTTTACTGCATACCCCGTGTGCAGGTTTTTCGAAGCATGAGACGGGCATTCCGCCTGGTGCCCGGTACCGGGTACCCGGTATCGGGTACCGGCTATCTGGCACCTGGGACCTGGGACCCGGCACCGGAGCCGGTCCGACGCCGAGGACCGAACACCGAGCACCGAAGACCGAGCCCGGCCACCCGAAAACGCGCACACCGGGTCCGCATCCTCCTTAGAGGACCTGTGGAGGGGGAAGATGAAGTTTCGGAAGCGGACAGGGACCGAAAGGCCGATTTTCCGGAGAATCCTGGTAGGCGTCCTTCTGCCGGCGTTGGCCATGGGTTGCTCCCACACGATCCGTCTGGGGCCGCAGGCGCCTCCGGAACGCTGGCAGAAGGCTCAGCGGAGGCTGGAGGGGCGAAAGGCAGAGGTCGTCTTGCGAGACGGCCGGCGGTTTCGGGCGGACGGCGTGGAGGTCTCGCCGGAGGCCGTCGTGTGGTGGGAGGCCGGGAGCGGGACCCGGCATTCGGCGTCCCCGGGGGACGTGGAGGCCGTCTGCTATCGGGACCGGGGCCGGGGCGCTCTGGAGGGGGCAGGCCTGGGTTTGCTGGCCGGGGCCGGCGGAATGGCCGCCTATGGGGCTATTGCCGCTTCGGCCAGTGATTGCCCGCCAAACGCTTGGTTGTGCTTTAACCACCCTGTAGCCGGCGCGGTTTTGGGCGCGATTTTGGGAGCTCTTATTGGCCCTCCGGTTGGACTTGCTATCGGCGCAGTTCGGGGAAGTCAAACCTGCGTTCGGTTCGCTTCGGATGGGTCACCGTGAAAGCCCTGACTTCCGGGAAGGCGCTTGGTTCTTTGGAGAGGTCTTACCGGGTGGTGACGGTTTATGCCCCGGACCCGAATCTTTGGAGCGAGGATTTCAAGACTCGGAGGCGAACATGAAGTGCGTGATTTGCAAGACGGGAGAAACCCACGCCGGCACGGCGACGGTCACCCTGCAGAGGGGGGAAACGACCGTTCTGGTGAAAGGCGTGCCCGCGGTGGCGGCGAGTATTACCTGGACGAAGGGGTCGCCCACAAGGTCTACGCACAGGCGGAAGAGGCGGTCCGGCGCCACGCAGAGGTAGAGATCGTACGCTATGCGGCATGAGCGGAGGCTACAGGCCCTGATAGAGGGCCTCCAGGTCCAGGAAGACGTCGGCACAGGGGACCGGAATCCGCCCGCTCCCCTCCCAGGTCCGCTCCTCGAATCCCTCGGGGGTCCGATAGTACCCGACGGCCCAGGGCCTATCCCCGTCGAAGACCAGGTACGCCTCCACCGAGGGGAGGCGCATGTAGGCCAGTCGCTTCTCCCCCAAGTCTATCGTCCGGGTCGAGGGCGACAGGACCTCCACGACCAGACAGGGACGCGTCTTGGCATAGGGGTCGGGGTCTTCGGCGCACACGACCATGACGTCGGGATAGTAGTGGACTTCCCCGGCCTGGTCTCGGATGACCAGCCGCATGTCGCTGATGTAGACCCGACACCCCCGGGCCTCGGCCACGTCGAGGAGCCGAGCATATATACGACCGGCCAGTCGGTTGTGGCGGTCGCTGGCCCCGGCCAGGGCCCGGACGACCCCGTGGACGTACTCGTGCTTGACGGGCGAGGCCCGCTCCATCCGGAGGTACTCTTCGACCGAAACGGGTCGGCGAATCTGAACGGCCTCCATGACTCACCTCAGAGCCGTTATAGTGAGTGGCGAATGGCAAACAGCGGGCGGCCCCCACCCTTCGCCATTCGTCACCCCAACATTAGGCCTGCGGCCTATGAGTTTCCACCGACCCCGGCGGAGGAGAGGAGCACCTCGGCAGGGCCGAGGTCTCATCGGCCCCCGAGGCGGGAAGCCGACGCGGGAGCGATTGACCCCACAAGTGGTCTATTGTAGGCTCGATATGTGCGTTTTCGGTGCCCGGTATCCGGCCTGCGGCGTCAGACCCAAACAGGTATCAGGTATCGGGTGCCGGGTACCCGACACCTGGAACCCGATACCCAGGCACCGGATACCTGAATAGAAGGTCGTGACCCCACGGGAATGCCCGGCTTATGCGATGATGGAGGCCCTCCGCCGAACCGCCGCCGAAGCGGGGGCCCCGATGGCCGAAATTGTCCGTCGGGCCCTGAGGCCGTACCTGCAGGGTCTTCCCGAAGACCTCCCCTGGGATCGGGCCTTCCGGGTCGTCGGCCGGTACGCCGGGGATGCCTCCGACGTGGCCGAGCGTCATGACTGGTACTTGACGGAGACGACCCGATGACGGGCGTGGTGACGTCGAAAAAGGCTTGGACCGACGAGGAGTTGCTCCGGATCCGGCACGAGGGCAAGGTGGAGTTGGTCGAGGGCGAGGTCAAGTGCATGGCACCGGCAGGTCTGGAACAGGGCTGGGTGAATGCACGCTTGACCGTGTTGTTAGGCGGTTACATCCTACGCCGTCGGCTGGGTTACATTTTTGATGCCCAGACCGGATTCCGACCCCGCCAGAATATGCGGGCCCCTGATTTTTCGTTTGTGCGGCAGGAGCGACTGAAGGGCCAGAAGTTGCCTAAGGACTTCGGGCACTTCGCCCCCGACCTCGTGGTGGAAGTCCTGGGGCCGAATGAGACGTTGGCCGACTATGAGGAGAAGATGGCCGAGTACCGGAGTTGGGGCGTGCGACTCATTTGGCTCGTGGACCCCGAGACGCAGACCGTGACGGTCATCCGGGCGAGCGGGGAACGGCAGGTCCTCAAAGGCAACGATACCCTGACGGGCGAGGACGTCGTCCCCGGCTTCCGCATCCGGGTGAAGCGGATTTTCTCGTCTTAGGCGACTCAGTGATACAGCCGTCGACCCTTATTCTTCACCCGTGGGGATTGCCCTATGGCCATATGCCGTATTGCCGCACTGCCCGATGGCCGTAAAATTCTATGGCTCTGGACCAAAATGAGATCCACGCATCCATGCTACGGAGATGGGACAAGATGGCCCAACGGGTCTTAAGCGGCATGCGACCGACGGGGAAACTCCACCTGGGTCACTGGAGTGGGGCCCTCGTCAACTGGGTGAAGCTCCAAGAGCAGTATGAGTGCTTCTACGTCATCGTCGACTACCACGCCCTGACGTCCGAATACGAGACGCCCCAGGTCGTGCGGGAGTCTATCCCGGAGGTCCTGCTCGACTGGCTGGCCGTCGGGATCGACCCCGAACGTTCGGTCGTCTTCGTACAGTCCCACGTCCCCGAGCACGCCGAGCTTCACTTACTCTTGTCGATGATCGTGCCCCTCCCCTGGCTCGAGCGGGTCCCGACCTACAAAGAGATGAAACAACAGCTGGTCGAGAAGAACTTGGACACCTACGGCTTTCTGGGCTACCCCCTCCTCCAGACGGCCGACATCATCCTCTACAAGGCCGAAATCGTCCCCGTCGGCGAGGACCAGCTCCCTCACCTGGAGCTGGCTCGGGAGATCGTCCGCCGCTTTAATCACCTGTACGGACCCGTCTTCCCCGAGCCTCAGGCGCTCCTGACGCCCGTCCCGCGCGTGCCCGGCACCGACGGGCGGAAGATGAGCAAGAGCTTTCGTAACGCCATCTACCTGAGCGATCCGCCGGACGTCGTCTGGGAAAAACTCCGTCCGATGGTCACCGACCCGGCCCGGGTCCGCCGGACCGATCCCGGGAATCCCGACGTATGCCCCGTCTTTGATCTGCATAAGGTCTTTTCATCTCGACCGGACATCGACTTTGTGAACGTCGAGTGCCGGCGGGCGGGGATCGGCTGTATCGACTGTAAGCAGATTTTATTTAGAAACTTAAAAGAATTTTTAGAACCGATCCAGGCCCGCCGCCGAGACTGGGAGGCCCGGCGGGACGACCTCCTCGGGGTCCTGCATGACGGCGCCCAAAAGGCTCGGGCCGTCGCCCAACCGACCCTCCGGGAGGCCCAGGAGGCGGTCGGCCTGATCACGCCGGAACAGGTCCGGCCCTCCCGAAAAGGGGCGGAGGGACGGGATGACGAGTAACAAGCAAACCCGGTGTGCACGTTTTCCAGTAGCCGCGCTCGGTCTTCGGTGCTCGGTGTTCGGCCCCCGGCGTCGGACCGGCTCCGGTGGCGGGTACCAGGTCCCAGGTGCCAGATAGCCGGTACCCGATACCGGGTACCCGGTACCTGTCTTCGAAAAACCCGCACACGGGGTAAGCAACGAGTGACGAGTAACAAGTGACGAGTAATAAATTGTTGCCCGTGTTGCCCGTACTGCCGTAGGGTCCCATTGGGCCCCCGTGCCGAGACACGACCGCCACCCTCATCCCGCACCGTGCATACTCCGTGTGCGGGTTTTCGAAGCGTGAGCCAGGCATTCCGCCTTATTGCCCGATTGCCCTGCCGCGTCCCGGGTACCCGGCACCTGGGACCCGATACCCGGTACCGAATCGACGCCGAGGACCGGACACCGAGCACCGAAGACCGAACCCGGCCCCTGGAAAACGCGCACACCGGGTATGCATCCTGGATCCTGCATCCATACCCCCGTCACTTCCTCCCCCCGGAGCCGGTCTTCGCCCATTGGACCATCTTGTCGGTATCGATGCGGTTCAGCCAGTCGTGGAGGACGCTCGCACCGTCGATGCCGTGGCCGTGAACCTCGACGATGAACCGCTCGGCGACCATCACGGTGATGCCCCCGTGCTTTTCCCGGGTCCAGAACTCCTCTACGCCCTTATGGCTCTTCCACGTGATCCCCTTTTGGTAATGGTCCATCGACTCCTCCGAGTAGCCCGAAGCGAACACGAAGGCCGGATAGAGGGCCGGGATGTGAGCCCCGTCGGTGACTTTCACCGTGACGTGGCTGGCCCCTTCTTGAGCCCGATAGGACTGCTCCACGTAGCTGTACCTCCATTCTCCAAGCTGGATGGTCCGGGCGTCTGGATCCCCCTCCTTGACCCAACCGGCGGGTGCCTCCGGCAGGACGGCCAGGAGGTCTCGAAAATTCACGGGGTCGACCGGCTTCCGCTCGGCCATTTTCTGGGCGGCCTCGCCGGCCTCCTTGAGGGCCTTGACGGCCCCGAAAAAGCCGGGTTTTCCCGTTTCTTTGGGCGCTTCTTCCGGCTGACCCTTCCGGGCGCCGAACTTACATCCGCCGCCCCAGATGACGGCGAGGGCCAATAGGCCGATGCAACAGCGTCGTACGATGGTTCGACTCATGATTCTACCTCCTCATTGTTTATTAGCTTTCGTGTTGTCCAAGTTCGTAGATGTCCAGCGATATCTGAACGGTCCCCATAATAGAAGTAACGGAGTGACGAAGTGACGAGTGACGGGTAACGAGTAGTACATCATGGCCGTACTGCCGAATGGCCCTATTGCCGAATTGCCGAACTGCCGTACTGCCGAACTGCCTCACTGGACACACGTGCCGAGACACTACTGCTTTGTTAAGCTATGAATGCAGGATACAGGATGCACGATGCAGGATAGGAAGGGTTTGGATCCTGGCCACCTGGTACCTGGCACCCGTGCCCAATTCCCACACTTCAAATCTTAACAAAGCACTACCCGCGTGCCGGGCGCGACATTCAGTTATCGTACATGGAGGCACTTCGGTTGCGCGACCCGCGGTGTCTCCGAGCCCCCTCGGACGAGGACAGGGGGCCTTTCCCCTCTTGAGGAACCTACTGGCCCCCTGGAGCCTTAGAACCGGAGAAAAGCCCCCATGCGCTGAATGCGTTCCAGAAGGGCCGGGTCGTGGCGGATGGGATACAGGTCGGCCCCCTGCTGAACGGCCAGTTCAACGGCCTCGGGGACGACGTCCGGGATGGGCTCCAACGTCTGACCGCACCGGGGGCACCGCTCCGAACGCAGGTCGAGGTAACCACAGCCGGGGCACTGCACGCCGGGAATCCTCTCGTCGGGGTCGAAGACGAAGGCGGCGCACCGCCACTCGTTGAGGGATTCCAGCGTGGGTTCGACGCCGACGACGGCCTTGTGGGGGACCGAACGCAGGAGCTGGTCGACCCATCGCTCCATCCGCTGGCGCTCGTACTGCGTGACGGCCTGTTCGATGCGGGCCTGGATGTCCCTCAGCCCGCCCGTCTCGACGAAGTAATCGATGGTGGGGCCCAACCGCTGGGTCACCTCTGGGGGAAGCCACCGGGTCAGGACCGACGTCAGTTCCGGGGGACCCATCAGCAGGACGAGGTCCGGCTGATACAGCTCGAACCAGCCCCGAGCCGTCTCGGCCACGCGTTTCAGATGCCACTGAACGTGCTCCTCAATGTGGCGGCTGATGCGCTTTTCCTCGTAACCCTTGAAGCCCCCGTACCGGACCTGGGCCGGGACCTCTTGCCGGACCTGGCCGATCTCTTCGAGTCGGCCGGCCTGGTAGAAAAAGCCGCGGGCCATCTCGCGATTGGCCATGACGGCCAGCGTGTCGGCGTAGCCCGCCAAAGCGATCAGGAGAGGCGTGACGTAAGGACCCTTGGGGTATAGGACGAGACGGCTCTTCATAGAAATGCCATAGGTAAAGGCTTCAAAGAGGTGGGCCGGCTCGCAACTGAATACGACCAGCAGGCGGGCATCCCCTCGGACGAATTCCTGCCGGACGTAACGCTCGACTCGCTCGAGGTCCCGTCGAGCGGCCCGCTGGATCTCTTCCGGATAGGACCTGAGTTCGTCCATCGCATGGCGGACGAGGTCCTTCAGCTCATTTTCGTATTCCCGCTTCGGATACCGGCGGCCGTCGACGTCGAGGTAAAGACTGACGGTCAGGTATGGCGCCGTATCGACGGCGATAAGACGCTTGACCCCCTTCAAGGCGTTCATCGTTCCCCCCTTTGGGAATGTTTCGTCCCAGCCCCGCCCGCCAGTGCGGCGTTACACACTCCCGTGGGTCAGGGCCAAGACTCAGGGATTTTCATAGACCCACGGCGAACTCCGGGAACTCTCGTTTCCCTTGCGGTCTACGGATGTTATAGCAAATTCGACCGGCCCCCTCCAATTCGACGTATCGGCGATAGGGATTTCCATCCGCGTCGAGGCCGTCGGTCGTTCGTTGAGCCGTTTCCAGACCGACGCCCCGACCGGGCGCATGTACACAAAGTATCCCGCCAGGTCCGGTGCCGTCACGGGGTCCCATACGAGAACCCAACGTCCGTTCTCGACGAAGCCGGTCGGACGGCTCGGTACCGGCGGGGGGAATACGTCCTCGTACTGGACGGGGCCGACTGTCCGGGTCGTCGAAGCGAGCCAGAGGTGGGCGTCCTGTCGGGTTCGACGGCGAATGCCGTAAGTCCACGATTCACCGTCTCGGACTTCGGTGTCCGTCCATGCGGTCAGGCCGGACTCGATGACCGCATAAGGCGTCCAGGGCCATTCCAGGGCCTGCGTCGGAGTCTGGGGTGAGGACCGGACCCGGTAGACTTCCAGGACGTCCGAGGCGGCGTCCGGTCGAGTCAGTCGGATCCCCTCAGGCGTCGTGTCGGCCCGGACGTCCGGGGGCGGTCCGTCGGTCGGCGGTACCGGGCATACGGCATCCGTCGGCGGACCACTCTTTCGTCGGTGGTTCAGCAGGACGAGCCGGACGCACTCGTCGGGCCATCGGGTCAGGGGACCCCACCAGATGCGACCGTCCGGACGGACGTCAGTCGCCGAGAACCGCCAGGCCGCCACGGCCCGGTCGGGCTCGAAGGGCGGGGCGGTGCCATCCGCGACCAGCAGGACCCATCCGATACGGACCGGCTGGGTGCCGTCTACGTTCCGGTCCGGCGGGACCATCCAGAGGCCGCATTCGGAGCCGATGCACCGGAGCCCCCACTCCGAGGGTGCCGATGGGATCTGGGGCAGGGGTGGAAGGGGCGGTCCCTTCTTACCACAGGCGACCCCATAGGACAACAGTCCGGCCAGGACGAGGAGCCCCGACCGTCGGACCCGATGGACAAGCGTCGGCACCGACATGGGAGTGGATGCGGGATGCAGGATACGGGATGCAGGATACAAGATGCAAACCCCGTGTGCGAGTTTTTCGAAGACAGGTGCCAGGTACCGGGTATCAGGTATCGGGTACCGGCTATCTGGCACCTGGGACCTGGTACCCGGCACCTGAGTCGGTCTGACGCCGAGGGCCGGACACCGAGCACCGAAGACCGAGCCCGGCACCGGAAAACGCGCACACGGGGTATGCAAGATGTAAACCCAATGGGCGCGCTTTCCAGTCCCCCGGCTCGGTGTTCGGTTCTCTGGGCCTAACCCCGATTCGTCCCCCGAGCTTCCAGCCATCGGTCCCACAGCCAGTGGGCGATCCACAGCTTCGACGCCAGGGGTGACTCCCACCGCCGCCGGTCTCGGGACCAGAGGACGACCTGATTCGTGTCCGCCTGGAAGCCCCGGTCGGGCCGGTCGACGACGTTCAGGACGATGAAGTCTAGATTCTTCTGCGTCAGCTTCTGAAGGGCCGATTCTTCAGCGTTTTCGGTCTCGGCGGCGAATCCGATGAGGACCTGGCCCGGGCGCTTCCGGCGGCCCAGAGCCTCCAGGATGTCCACGGTCGGCTCGAGACGGACGGTCCAGGGTCCGCTGGCCTTTTTCCGTTTGTAAGGCAGGACCTCACTCGGGCGGTAATCGGCCACGGCGGCCGCTTTAACGACCCAGTCGGCCCGGTCCGCATGGGCGAGCACGGTGTCGGCCATTTCCTGAGCCGTCCGGACGGGATAAAACTCCATCGCCGGATGGGGAATCAGGTGGACGGGACCGGAGACCAAGATGACGTGGGCTCCCCGCTGGAGGGCCGCTTCGGCGAGGGCGAAGCCCATCTTGCCCGAGGACGGGTTCGAGATAAAGCGGACCGTGTCCAAGGGTTCCTGGGTCGGTCCTGCCGTGACCAGGACGGTCTGGCCCGCCAGGGACCGACGCTGGTCCAGGTAAGTCCGGACGACCTCGACGAGTTCGGCCGGCTCGACGAGACGGCCCATTCCGACGTCGCCCTCGGCCTGGGGTCCCTCGACGGGGCCGACGAGGACGAATCCCCGTTGGGCCAGGAGCGTCACGTTTTGCTGAGTCGCCGGGTTCCTCCACATGTGAACGTTCATAGCGGGAGCGACAACCACCCGGCCGTCGTAGGCCAGGACCGTCGACGTCAAGAGGTCATCGGCTATCCCGTGGGCGAGTCGAGCCAGCAAGTGAGCCGTCGCCGGTGCCAGGACCATAAGGTCGGCTTCTCGGGCGAGGGCCGTATGTAGGATTTGGTGGTCCGGCGTCATGACCTCATGGGCCCGATATACCGGGGCATGGGTCAAGGCCTCAATGAGGAGGGGCCGGATGAAGTCCTCGGCCCGAGCGGATAGAATGGCAAGGACCCGGACGCTTCCGTCCTTGGTCAGAAGTCGAATGGCCTCGACGGCCTTGTAAATGGCGACGGAGCTACTGAGGCCCCAGACGACCGTCGGCATGACGTCACATGAAGGAAACGTTCATAGACTGTTCCTTCATCATGGGCCGCGGCATGGCCGGCGGCGCCTCGTAGCGGACTTTTCCGGCCAGGACTTCCCGCATGGCCACGACCGTCGGCTTCTCGTCGGGGGCGACCTTTACCCGGGGCCGGGCCCCCCGGTAGAGCTGGTCGACTCGCTGAGCGGCCAGCGTGATGAACATGTACATGTTCTCGACGTCTTCATAGAAGACGTGTAAACTCTCCATGGGCGCGCTCCAGAAGATGCAGGATTGGGAGTGACGGGGTGACGAAGATAATGGGATACCGACTCAAAGCTCCACACTGAATCATCGTCGTAATACCCTATAGCCGAACTACCGTATCGCTCTAAACAGGGCCTATCCCTCCAGGAGTCTTCATCTCCCATCGGAGAAGCGAAAATGTTCCGTAAACCTCGTCCTGAGACCGATGGCCAAGAGCACGCTCTGCAACAGAGATCCTCGTCGTCTCCCTGTCCCTCCGCGCCTTCGCCCCTTTCATCTTTTCAGCGGGCAAGCACTTGCTTGGCTGACCCTATATTACGTATCCTCCGGGCCGTCGGCAATCCCGGTCGTCTCGGGGTGCCGACCGTCCAGGATCCGCGGCCCGGGTCGGCTACCCCGTCCGGTAGCGTCCGAAGACTCCTCGGAAGCCTCTTCCTCCTGAGCGCCGTCCTGGCCTTGGGGAGCGTCCAGGCCCCCTTCGTCCTCCAGAACACGGTCCTGTTCTTTGAGTTCGACGCGGAGGACCAGTGGCGTCCCATGTGGGTAGCCGTCAGCGGTACCTGGCAGACGGTCGCCGACCCGACGGCCCCGTCGCCCCCCTACGTCCTGACCCAGACGGCCCGCTATCTGGACTTCCCTAAGATCTACCTGGACCAAGGGGAATTTTATGACTTCCAGGCCGAAGTCGCCTTGAAAGTCCTGCCCCAGGCGGAGGAGACCCGACCCCGACCGGGCCGTTCGGTCTTCGAGATCGGTCCCGAGGAGGTCCCGGAAGTCGCCTATCCGGCCGACTATGCGGCAGGACTCCTCCTTCGCTACCGAGGACCCTTTTCCTTTGTCGCCGCCGTCTTGGACGCCCGGACGCAAGCGGTCTACCTGTTCCGGATGAGCACGGCGGGCGTAAAGGTCTTGGGCCGTCAGGCCGTCCCCGTCCAGCTCAACCGATGGCACCGTCTGCGGGCCGTGTGCTATCTCGACCAGGTCCATCTGTACGTGGACGGCCAGCCCGTCTTCGTTCGGCAGGAACGGAGCCTGACGGGGGGACGAGCGGGTCTGCTCACGGTCGGGGCGACCCGTGCGTACCTGGACGATTTTCGGATATCGACCGAGCAGGTCCGGGAAGCGAGTCCCGAGAAGCCGGCCTCGGGCCGCCGGTAACGCCCGGGGCCCGAAAGTGGGGAGGTCGGAGACGGGCTACCTGAGCCCGAGAGTATGTTCCAAAAAAGGCTCAACGGACCTTGCCAAACGGACCATCCCAGGAGAAATCCGCGGCTTTCCTACGTCTGAACAGGATTTCTCGGGCATTCGCCCCCAGAAGGGAACCGATCGGGAGGGAGTGCCAACCAGTCCCAGGTGGGTCAGGCCGAACCGTCGCGTTCGGTACCCGCCTCTTTCAGCCAGGTCGAGACGAGGCGCTCGGCTTGGTCCATGAGGTCCTGCAGAGTGACCCATCGGAGGGGCGGCGGCGGGGTAGCGACGTTCTCCAGACAGCTTTTGAACGACCACCACAGGGCCCACACGACGGGCCGCCATGCGTCCAGGCGACCGGCCCATTGAGCGACCTCGACCATGGTGTTGTCCAGCTCGTCGCTCAGACGTTGGACCCAGCGGTCAATGTCCCGCTGATGGAGGATACGGCGGGGATACATCCGGGAGATCTGTTCATAGATCGCCATCTGACCGTTCTGCAGAAGGACGTCGATCTCGGATTCGCCGGGGGGCGATGGGCACACGTCGGTCCGAAGGGTCTCATACAGGCGTTCCCCGATAGCCTGAATCCTTTCGGGCTCCAGCTCCTCCTGCAGGATGTCGTCCATGTAAAGGGTCTCCATCCAATGGTAGAACAGGACGGCGGCGATGAGGCCGGGGTCCATCCCGTCTCGCATGTACTGGACGACCCGCTGTTGCCACCATGCCAGGCGGTCTCGGTCCATAGGGACTCCTACCCGTAGGGTGTGGTAAGACAATCGGCAATACGGCAGTTCAGCAGTACGACGATCATTCAGAGCCTGGACACGGAGGATGCCCTGGATCGCCCGTCAGTCCGTAAGAGCTTGAGCACTACCCAAGGGACGAGGTGACGAAGTATAACGGGTGACATTGCCGTACTGCCGTATGGCCATAAAAGTGCTCCCCCCATCCCGTAAGCGGGTCAACTACCCACTTGGACAACACGACCGGAAGCGGTCGGGCCAGTCCGTTTCGATACCGTATAGGCCGTCCGTCCGGTAGCGCTTCAGCTCCGACGGTCGGTTAATCGTATAATAGACGACGCGTCGGCTGGCCCATACCCACGCCGGGAGTCGTCGGTGAAGACGCCGATGAACGAAAAGATACGTCCCATCCTCCTCCTGAGTCACCTCTTCTATCGGGGACCACGGAAACAGCACGAGTCCCCGGGGAATCCCAGGCGCGACCTGGCGCAGAAGGTCCCGTGTGGGTCGGTCGGCCGTGATCACCCGCCACACATGGTGGGGATGCTCCATCAAGACCCGGACCAAGCCCTCGATTTGGGACCTGTCGTAGGGCCGACCTGGGAGGACCTTGACCTCGACGAAGAACTCCGTCGGCGGGAGACGTTCCGCCAGATCCTTCAGGCTCGTCAGGGACGCCGGTACTCGCCGTCGAACCCGGACCTGTCGACCTCGTAAGTCGTCCCACCGATAGTCGGGTATTCGACCCGCCAGCCCCACCTTGCGTCGAAGGGACCGGTCGTGGAAGAGGACCCACACGCCGTCGGCCGTGCACTGGACGTCCCCCTCGACGGCGTCCGCTCCGACGGCCAGGGCGGCCCGAAAGGCCGGTTCCGTGTTCTCGGCATAGCGTCCCGAAAAGCCGCGATGGGCAATGATCCGCATAGAGCCGGGCCCACGGAAGGACGGCTCGGTCCATTATATCAAGAGTGACGGAGTGACGAAGTGACGGAGTGACGGAATGCCCTCAGGACTTACGCAGTGGGCGGGGCCTTTTTCACGGCAGTACGGCAATTCGGCAATACGGCATTACGGCTATGATTTGAGTATCTGGCGCCACGGATGGCTTGGATCGGTAGCGTCCCGGCAAGTGTGTCCAACAGGGCCGTTCGGCAGTATGGCAGTTCGGCAATTGAGCAGTCCGGCCATGATGGATACTCGTTACCCGTCCCTCACTACTCGTCACTTCATCACTCCGTCACTTCATCCCTTCGTCACTCCACCCCTCGGTAAAATACTGCCGGACCGCATCGAGCAGGTCCCTACGAACTTGGACAACACGAAGGTCCATCGAAATGCGGGGGATGAGGCCCGTCCTCGTGCGCCTGTACGAAGATGAAGATTGCCGCCTCTGCGAGGCCCTAAAGGCCGAGCTGATGGTTCGCGCCGAGTCTTGGGGAATCGTCCTCGAGTGCGTGGATATTCGGCAAGACCCTCGCCTCTTGCGGCGTTATGCGACCCGCATCCCCGTCGTCGAAGTCGAAGGAGTCTACGTCCTGGAAGCCCCCGTCTCGCCGGAGGACGTCCGGCAGGCCATCCGATGGGTCCGTCGGGGATACCGTCGTCAGCGGCGGATTTACGACACCCACTGGCGATGGGTCCGCCGCCTGGAGACTCTCGGGGACCGGTGGTATGGATACCGATGGCGCCGGCAGTGGTTCGAACGGATCCTGCAGGTCCATCCGCCGGACCGACCCCTCGATTGCTTGGAGCTGGCCGTCGGTCCCGGCCGGAATCGGGTCTTCTATCCGCCGGCTTGGACCGTGGTATGGCTCGATGCATCCAGCCTCTGGCCCACCCTCTGGAAACAGCAGGCCCCCGACGTCCTGGCCGTCCTCGGGGACGTCCACGCCCTACCCTTTCGAGACGCCTGCTTCGACGTCGTCCTTTCCAGTTTCACCCTGTGCGCCGTATGGCACTTCCCACGGGTCGTCGAGGAGGTCCATCGCGTCCTCCGGCCCGGCGGGACCTGGTGGTGGCTCGACCACGTTCGGGGTCCCGGTCTGACGGGCTGGGTCCAGCGGCTCGTACGGCCCCTCTGGTTTGCCCTCCTGGGTTGCTTCCCGGACCGACCCATCGGCGCATGGCTTCAGACGGACCCCCGCTTCCGATGGCAGGTCTGGTCCTGCGGGGGCGGACTCCTCCAGATGGGTTACGGCGTGAAGGGTCCGTAGGACTCGTATTCGTAGAAGGAATGGAGTGACGAAGGCGGGATGCAGGATGCAAACCCGGTGTGCTCGTTTTCGGGTAGCCGGGCTCGGTCTTCGGTGCTCGGTGTTCGGCCTTCGGCGTCGATTCGGCTCCGGTGCCGGGTACCAGGTCCCAGGTGCCAGATAGCCGGTACCCGATACCCGGTACCCGGTACCTGGCACCTGTCTTCGAAAAACCCGCACACGGGGTTAGCAATACGGCATCAGGGCAGTACGGGCAACGATTTCTTACTCGTTACTCGTCACCCGTCACTCCATCACTTCGTCACTCCGTCACTTCTATGTACGCCCGACCGGAGCGTTGCGGCGGTCCCCGCAGGACGGACACCCCGCGCATCGGCACAGACGCTGATTCCAGACGTGACCCCCGATGAGGCAGGCGGCCCCAGCGACGACCGCCGCCGACTCGACCCACCGGCCGTAAAGGCTCAGGTACCCGTGCCCGAGCCCGATAAGCAGGAAACCGACCAAGAACCAGAGGCCGACCCGGGCGTTCCGGTGGGTCCGGTAGCCGATCCCAAAGGCCACGGCGGCGATGCCGACGGCCAGACCGATGAGGACCCGCTCGAGACCTTGGGTCCAGCCGCCCTCGTCGACCTCGATCCACGGCACGAGCAGGAATAGGACGGGTCCGACGGCGCAGTGCACGGCACAGATCGTCGAGACCATCAAACCGACCCGATCGGCCGAGAGATCCATGGTCTTGCTCCTCCGAAGTCTTCAAGACGCCGGCTCCAAGTCCCGAGCCGGAGACCCGGTCTGGGTCCAGCCGTCGAGGTCCTACGGCTCATGAGCGGGAACCCTCCATGCCAATCGTCCTCCACTGATGGGCGATCCAGAGCGTCGCCATGAAGGTCCCCATGAGGAGCACCCACAGGGCGGCGGCCAGCCATTCCCGTTGCAAAAATATATTCCCCGCACTCAACACGGCCAGAAGTCCGTAGACGATCCCGTGGGAACGCCAGAGAGGCCGCAAGAGGTAGGCCCCGCCCCGAACGATACTCGGCAGGCCCGTCAAGTCGGCCTGATACCAGGCTCGACCATGGTGGTACACGAGTCCGGTCACCACCCCCAAGGCCACGGCGGCTCCCAGGCCACGTCCGACTGCCGGTCGCCAGGCCATGGACCAGTGGAGGCCCAGGCTCACCGTCACGAACCACGGGACGACGTCTACGCCCGACGCTATGTCCGCCATCGGTCGAAAAGCCGGTCGAAAGCCTTCATACAGGCGCATGACCCACAGACCGGCCAGACCGGCCCACAGGGCCCATGCGGCGGCCCCGGTCTCATCGAACGCCGTCATTCCGATGGCACCGACGACCAGGCCCAGCGTCCCGAGGACGTCTCGACGCCGCGCCGGCCGACCCTCTGGATCCGGGCCCAGCGACAGGAGCCCGCCCACGGTGCCGAACACAGCCGTCCCGACGGGGAGAGCCGCCGACCGGTAGACCGCCCAGGCCCACCAGGTCCCTGCCGCGCAACTCAGGAATAAGACCGCCAGACTCTGGCGGATCGAGGGCCACCACTGCCGGTAGACCGTGGGTTTCACGGGGACGGGGCCTCCCAAGACCGTATTACCGTTGGTTCCTATACCGACCACTACCGAGCCGAAAGACCGCCGTCGATGACGAGCACGGCGCCGGAGACCCATCGGGCGGCATCCGAACAGAGGTACAGGGCCGCCAGGGCCACGTCGATGGGCTCGCCGAGACGACGGAGAGGGTAGCGCTCCTCGATTTCCCGACGCTTTGCCACCGGGTCCGGCGCTTCCTCCAGGATATGACGGTTTAGGTCCGTCGGAATAAAACCCGGACATAGGACATTCGCCCGAATGCCGTAAGGCCCATAGCGGGAGGCCAGGACCTTCGTGAAGGTCACGATGGCCCCCTTCGCCGCGCTGTAAGCCGGTGTGAAACCGGAACCCCCACGCAGACCCAGGTAAGACGAGATGTTCAGGATGACCCCGCTGGCCTGACCCAACATGAAGCGCAGGGCCTGCTGGGTACACAGGAAAGTCCCCTTCACGTGAATATTCCACTCCCGCTCCCACTCCTCCTCCGTCATCTCGGTCAGGTCCTTGACCTGCATGATGCCGGCGTTGTTGACCAAGATGTCCAAACGATGGGTCTGTCCCCGAAGCCAGTCGAACAGGCGTTCGACGTCCCACCGCTGGCTTACGTCGGCCGGGAAGAACTGGACGGGTCCCCAGGGCCGGAGACGCTCGAGGGCCGCCTGTCCCCGGTCGGCCCGACGGGCCGTGATGAAGACGGTCGCCCCGGCCCGTAGGAAGACCTCAGCGATGGCCAGGCCCAGGCCGGACGTACCGCCCGTGATGAGGGCTACTCGCTGGTCCAAACGGAAATAGGAACTAATGTCATTCATTAATAATTCTACATCGGGAGGGGGTATGGTAGTAAGGCAGTAAGGCAATAGGGCAATCGGGCAGTAGGGCAATCGGGCAACACGTTATTACCCGTTACCCGTCACTCCCCTTTCTGGGAAGCACCCGGAGTCTCCAGCTCCCGGTCGGCCTTCCGGAAAGCACCCGGGGGAACGCCCTCCCGACGGGCTTCCCGGACGACCCGATCGAGTTCCGCCTCCTTAGCCCGGATTTCCGCTTCCAGCTTCTTGATCTCCTCCTGCCGGGCGGCGATCGTGTCCCGAATGGCCTGGCTCTGGCCGGGAGACCAGGCTCCCATGAGGCCCGTCGTGAGCTGATTGAGTTCGTTCTGAAGTGCCTGAATGCGCTCCCGTTTCTGGCGGATCTCCATCTTGATGGCCTTGTACCTATCGACCCACTTCTTTTCGACCTGTTCGGGCGTTTCGCCGGCGGCCGGCCCCTTGTCCGTCGGGCCCGCCGGCGTTGTCGCCGGAGCCGGAGCACCGGCCGGTGCCGGCGTGGGGGCAGTCCCCGCCGTCGAGCCGGCCTCGGCTTTCTTCTTCGCCAGGTCCTCGGAGGTGTAAGTCTTGACGGTCTTGCCTTGATTCTGAGCGGCTTGTTGGCGTTCCTTTTCTTTCCGGGCGGCTTCCGCCAGGGATTGACCGGCCACCGGTAGGGCACCGGTCAGGGCCAGGGCCGCCCACAGGGCCACGATCCGTAGGACCTTCATGGGATGCCTCCTTGGGGGAGCAGGCCCTTCGGACCTGCATATTTAGGGTACGCCCTGAATACGCAGGAAATCAAGCCCCATGAATCGACCCCATGGGATTCTGCCGTTATTGACCTTTGCTATGTTAAGATATGGATGCAGGATACAGGATGCATGATGCAGGATAGAAAGGGCCAGGATTCGGATTACCTGGTACCCGGAACCCGGTACCTGGTACCCCTACATCATTCCCACATCTCAAATCTTAACAAGGCACTACCCGTCACTCGTCCCTTCCTCCCTTCGTCACTGGACTTACAGCCGTCCGTCGATCAACAGGGCGTGGGCATGGCCATCGCTACGGGGTGCTCCTCGAGGGCTGCACGCTTCCGGCGGACGACATGCTCGACCAGATTCATCGGGCAGAAGGGACCGCACATGGAGCAAGCCCGTGTCTGGGACCCCCGAGCCTGAAAGATGCGACGGGCGACGTCCGGATAGAGGGCCAACTGGAATTGGGTCTCCCAGTCCAGTCGGTAGCGGGCCTCGGACATACGGCGGTTGCGCTCGATGGCCCGGACGTGGCCCCGGGCGACATCGGCCACGTGGGCGGCGATCTTAAAGGCCACGACGCCCTCATAGACCTGCGAAGGCGTCGGGAGGGCGAGGTGCTCGGCCGGCGTCAGGTAGCACAGCATGTCGACGCCGTACATGCCGGCGACGGCCCCACCGATGGCGCCGGCGATGTGGTCGAAGCCGGCCGCCGTATCGACGGGGAGCATCCCGAGGACGTAGAAGGGCGCCTCCCGGCAGAGTTTCTTCTCGAGCTGGACGTTCGTGGCGATCTCATTGAGGGGAACGTGGCCGGGGCCCTCGACCATCGTCTGGACGCCAGCCCGGCGGGCTCGCTCGACGAGCTCCCCGAGGATGATCAGTTCCTCGACCTGAGGTCGGTCCAGGTCGTCGGCGAGGCATCCGGGCCGGAGGCCGTCCCCGAGGCTCAGGGTCATGTCATAGGCCCGGGCGATCTCCAGGAGGCGGTCGTAGTACTGGTAGAGGGGGTTCTCGGCGTCGTTGTGGAGCATCCAGGCCGCTATCAGGCCCCCGCCCCGGGAGACGATGCCCGTGACCCGTTCGGTGCGGACGTAGCGTTCTAAGGCATGGCGGGTCACACCGCAGTGGACCGTAATGAAGTCGACGCCCTCCCGGCCGTGACGTTCGATGGTTTCGAAGAGGTCGTCGACCGTCATGTCAAAGAAGGAGCCCCGCTTTCGGGCGGCCTCGAACTCCGCCTCATAGATGGGCACCGTGCCGAGGGGCACGGGGCAGTGGTCCAGGATCGCCCGCCGGATGGCCGGCAGGTCTCCGCCCGTCGAGAGGTCCATGACCGTATCGGCCCCGGCCTCGACGGCCAGCCGGAGTTTCTCGAGCTCCTCCTCGAGGTTCACGTAGTCGTAAGACGTCCCCAGGTTGGCGTTGACCTTCACGGAGAGGCCCTTCCCGATGCCGGTAAAGCGGGTCAGCGTCCGGTGGTTGGGGTTGGCCGGGATGACGACGACCCCGGCGGCGACTTTCTCCCGAATCTCTTCGGGGGAAACGCCTTCGACTTCGGCCACGTAGGCCATCGCTTCGGTGATGCGACCCTGACGGGCCCATTCCATTTGCGTCGGCATCGTCTCACCTCCATGGGAGACCGGCGACGGGCGGACGGACCGGCCCGTCCCAGTCGTCATCGATCCCCACCCCACGGGTCGGGGCGGAGTATGGGTTGGGAGACCCGAGAGAGCCGCAGGGAGGAAAAGGCAGGCCACAGAAAGAGCGGGCTCAAGCGGACCTTCCCTCCGCCGGCATTACCCGGATCAGGTTCCAGGGGTCGGCCCCGCCGTAGGGACCCTCTCAGCCCGGTTGCCCAAGCTCCCCCAGGTCCTGGCTTCAGGGGAAAGTTTAGCCCTTTCCGACAGGACCGGCAACTCCGGAAGGGAAAGGCGGCATTTGACACCGTCATCGGGGGTGGGCATAATGCTATGCCCCGGAAGGGCGGTCCTGCGATGGGGCTTTGCGGCGAATCCTATTCCGAGGTCGAGGCATGCCCAAGCGAGGACGCTACCTCTTCACGTCCGAGTCGGTGACGGAAGGTCATCCCGACAAGGTGGCAGACCAAATCTCGGATGCGATCTTAGATGCCATCTTGGAGAAGGACCCCCTCGGCCGTGTAGCCTGCGAGACCTTGGTGACGACCGGCATGGCCTTCGTGGCCGGGGAAATCACGACGACCTGTTACGTCGACATCCCGGAGGTCGTCCGGGAGACCATCCGGAGCGTGGGCTATACGAGGGCCAAATTCGGGTTCGATTACGAGACGTGCGCCGTCATCACGGCCATTCAGGAACAATCGCCCGACATCGCCATGGGCGTCGACCGGGGCGGTGCCGGCGACCAGGGTATGATGTTTGGATACGCCTGCCGGGAGACGCCGGAGCTGATGCCCCTGCCCATCATGCTGGCGCATCGGCTCTGCATGCGGGTCGCCCAACTCCGTAAAGAGGGCATCTTAGAGTACCTCCGGCCCGACGGAAAATCCCAGGTCACCGTCGAGTATGAGGACAACACGCCCGTCCGGGTCGAGGCCGTCGTCCTGTCCGTTCAGCACAGTCCGGCCGTCGACATGCGGACCGTCCGAGAGGACATGATCGAAAAGGCCATCGAGGTCGTCATCCCCCGTTCGTGGATCGACGAGCGGACCAAAATCTTCGTAAACCCCACGGGTCGATTTGAAGTCGGGGGCCCCCGGGCCGATACGGGCCTGACGGGCCGAAAGATCATGGTCGACACGTACGGCGGCCGGGCCCACCACGGGGGCGGGTGCTTCTCCGGCAAGGACCCCACGAAGGTGGACCGGTCGGCCAGCTACATGGCTCGGTACATCGCCAAGAACCTGGTGGCGGCCGGTGTGGCCGACGAACTGGAGATTCAGCTCGCCTATGTCATCGGAGAACCGGAGCCCGTCTCGATCATGGTCGATACCTTCGGTACGGGCCGGATTCCGGACGAAAAGATCCTGAAGTTGATCCGGGAGTTCTTCCCTCTCACGCCGCGGGGGATCATCGAACACCTGAACCTGCGGCGGCCCATCTATCGGAAGACGGCCGTCTACGGCCATTTTGGACGGGAGGAGCCCGAATTCACCTGGGAGCGGACGGACCTGGCGGCCGAGATCGCCCGGGCGGCGGGCCTGGCATGAGGAGATGCGAACTCATGGCCCGGCGGGGGTCTCGCACGAGGGCCTTCGGAAGTCCGGCCCGCATGGCGCACGACTCGAGCCCCTTTTACAGCCGTCGACTTTATGAGGGACTGTCGAAAGAAGAACCGGTAGCTTACCGGGAGACGCCCCTGCCACCGGAGTGCGTCAACCGAATTTTCTGCAAGAGTTCCGAGCGGATGGATGAACTGCCCGATAACTCCGTCCACCTGATGGTCACCTCCCCGCCCTACAACGTAGGTAAGGAATATGATGAAAACCTCACGTTGGACGAGTATCGGGCCTTCTTGAAGCGGGTCATGGCAGAGGTCTATCGGGTACTGGTGCCAGGCGGCCGAGCGTGCATCAACTTGGCGAATCTGGGACGTCGCCCCTACCTGCCCCTGCACGCCTTCGTCATTCAGGACATGCTGGAACTGGGTTTCCGGATGCGGGGCGAGATCATCTGGGACAAGGCGTCCAGCGCGAGTCCCTCGACGGCCTGGGGAAGTTGGTGTTCGCCCCGGAACCCGACCCTGCGGGACACCCACGAATACATCCTCGTCTTCTGCAAACAGACCTTCCACCGTCCAAACCCCTGGGGACGACGGTCTACCATCCGCCGTGAGGAGTTTTTGGAATTTACAAAGAGCGTTTGGCGTTTTCCGGCAGAGTCAGCTCGAAAAGTCGGCCATCCTGCTCCCTTTCCCGTGGAATTGCCCTACCGCCTCATCCAACTCTTCACCTTCGAAGGCGAAGTCGTCTTAGACCCCTTCATTGGGAGCGGGACGACGGCCCTGGCCGCTCAGATGTCAGGCCGGAGGTTTGTCGGGTATGAGATCGATCCGGCGTACGTGGCGCTGGCCCGGCGTCGCCTTCAGGCCACCGTCGAGATAAGGGACGAAGTGATGAAGTGACGGGGTGAGGTGGATCAGGATGCACGATGCAGGATACAGGATGCAGGATAGGGTCGATGGGAAGAGCAAAGTCCTATGCTGAATCCTATATTTACGTCTCAAATCTTAACAGACTACTGCTCTGTTAAGATAGGGATGCAGGATACAGAATGCACGATGCAGGATGCAGACCCGGTGTGCGCGTTTAGCTCGGTCCTCGGTGCTCGGTGTTCGGCCCTCGGCGTTGATCCGGTCCCGAGTCCCAGGTGCCGGATAGCCGGTACCCGATACCTGGTACCCGGTACCTGGTACCTGTCTTCGAAAAACCCGCACACCGGGTATGCATCTTGTACCCTGCATCCGTAGGAGAGGCGATGGCTTACGAAGTTAAGGACCTATCCCTGGCCGATGTGGGCCGGGCCCGGATCGAGTGGGCCCAACGGTTCATGCCCGTCGTCGGCCGGATTCGGGAACGGTTCCGACAGGAACGGCCCCTGGAAGGCCTACGCGTGTCGGCCTGCCTGCACGTCACCAGCGAGACGGCGAACCTCGTATGGACGCTTCAGGAAGGCGGGGCTCGGGTCCGGCTGTGTGCTTCCAATCCCCTGAGCACCCAAGACGACGTCGCCGCCGCTCTCGTCGTCCACTACGGCGTCGAGGTCTTTGCCATCAAGGGCGAGGACGCCGAGACCTATTACCGTCACATCCATGCGGCCCTGGAGCACCGCCCTCATGTGACCATCGACGACGGGGCCGACCTCGTCACGACCCTGCACACCCAGCGTCGGGAGCTCCTCCCCGAGGTGATCGGCGGGACGGAGGAGACGACGACGGGCGTCCTGCGCCTCCGGAGCATGGCCCGGGAGGGCGTCCTGGCCTATCCCATCATCGCCGTCAACGACGCGATGACCAAACACATGTTCGACAACCGCTATGGGACGGGCCAGAGCACCCTGGACGGCATCATTCGAGCGACCAACCTCCTCATCGCCGGGACGACGGTCGTCGTCAGCGGATACGGCATGTGCGGCCGGGGCGTCGCCCTGCGGGCCCGGGGCCTGGGTGCCCACGTGATCGTCACGGAGGTCGATCCCCTGCGGGCCCTCGAGGCCGTCATGGACGGCTATGAGGTCATGCCCCTCCGGGAAGCCGCCGCCCGGGGTGACGTCTTCATCACCGTGACGGGCAACAAGCACGTCATTCGGCGGGAACACTTCGAACGCATGAAGGATGGGGCCATCCTGGCGAATGCCGGCCACTTCAACGTCGAGATTGACATCCCGGCCCTGGCCGAGATGGCCGTCTCGCGTCAGGTCTTGCGGCCCTTCGTCGAGGAGTTCCGCCTGGCCGACGGTCGGCGTCTGTACCTGCTGGCGGAAGGCCGGCTCGTGAACCTGGCCGCCGCCGAGGGCCATCCGGCGTCCGTCATGGACATGAGTTTTGCCAATCAGGCCCTCTGCGTCGAGTACCTGGCCCGGTCGGGTCGGTCCCTGAGCCCGCAGGTCTATCCCGTGCCTCGGGAGATCGACGAACAGGTCGCCCGTCTGAAGTTGGCCGCCATGGGCAAGGTCATCGACGAACTGACGGACGAACAGCGGGCTTACCTGGCCTCCTGGCAGGAGGGCACGTGACGGCTCGGTAGTCCAGGGCATGCGCTGCATGGGGACCCTTTTTCGGTGCACACCTCCGCACTGGTGCTCAGGGCTGGGAGGACTGCCATGGCGTCACTGGAAGGTCACGAAATCCCGGCTTCCGAGCCGACCTATGATGAGCGACCGTGGGGGGCCTGGGAGCTTCTGGGCGAGGGACCGAATTATAAGATCAAGCGCCTGGTCATCCGACCGGGCCACCGCCTGAGCCTCCAGTACCATCACCGTCGGAGCGAGCACTGGGTCGTCGTCCAGGGGGAGGCCCTCGTCCAGCGGGGCGATGAGACCCTTCACCTGAAGCCGGACGAGAGCTGTTATATCCCGGTCCGGGTTGCCCATCGGATCGCCAACCCCGGTCCGGAGCCCCTCGTCATTATCGAGGTCCAGTTCGGGCACTGCCGGGAGGACGACATCGTCCGCATCGAGGACGACTATGGCCGAGCTACACCTGCGAGATAAGCTCTACGCCGTCATCATGGCCGGGGGGCGGGGCGAGCGCTTCTGGCCCCTCAGCACGTACCGCCGACCCAAGCCCTTTGTAGAGGGTCTTTTCGCCCGGAGCCTGTTTCGGATGACCGTCGAACGGGTCCTGCGGGGTCTGCCGCCGGGGCGGGTCTGGGTCGTCGTCGGGTCGGACCACCGGACGATGGTCCAGGCCCAGGCTCCGGAAGTCCCGTCCTCGCAAGTCCTCCTCGAGCCGATGGCCCGGGATACGGCCGCCGCCATCGCCTATGCGGCCCTGGTCCTGGAGCGGACGTATGGACCCGACGTCTTCATGCTGGTCCTGCCCTGCGACCATTGGATCCAGCCGGCCGACGGGTTCTGGGCGACCGTCGATGTCGGCCTCGAGGTCCTGGCCGACGAACCGGACCGGGAGGTCGTCTTTGGGGTCCTGCCCACGCGACCCGAGACGGCCTACGGCTATATCCAGGTCGGCGATCCCCTACGCCCCGACGTCTATCAGGTCCGGGCCTTTCACGAAAAGCCGGATGCCGCAACGGCCCAGCGGTATCTGGTGCAGGGCGACTTCTACTGGAATGCGGGAATTTTCCTGTGGCGGGTCGGCCGCATCTTGGAACTTCTGGAGCGGCATCTGCCGGAGACCTATGCGGTCCTACGAGCGTGCGTCCGCCGGTGGGGCCATCCCGGCTTCCCCTATGCCCTGGAGACCGCCTACGAGCAGATCCGCCCCATCTCCATCGACTACGGTGTCATGGAAAAGGCCGACGGGATCGTGATGGTGACGGCCCGTTTTCTGTGGGACGACGTGGGCCAGTGGGAAGCCCTGGAAAGGCTTCCCGTTGAGACCGACGGCGAGTCCAACCGGGTCTGGGGTCCGGCCACACTCGTCGATGCCCGGAACTGCATCGTCGTCAACACGTCCGGCTGGGTCGCCGTCGTGGGCCTGGAAGACGTCGTCGTCGTCCACGACCGGGGTCGCATCCTGGTCATGAAGAAGGGTTGGGGGGCCCACCTGAAGAGCTTGGTCCGTCAGCTTCCGCCGGAGACCGTCGAGGTATAAGACCGTCCCTTTTAGGGTCCCGGGCCTATCCCCGAATTGGAAGCAGGAGGAACCAAATCAGCATCAGGCTTGTCACGAGGAGGCCCTCGGCGGTCCACCGGAGGCCGGGGAATCGGAGCATGGCGAGGAACGTCAATAGGGGACCGCTCCAGTAAACAAGGCTGAGGGGGATGCTGAGGAGACGGGCGACTGTCGGGTCGGTCCGCAGGTGACCGAGACTCGCCAGGAGGGTCGCTGGAATCAGCAAGGCCAGGGTCTCGGAGGGTTTCCCCAGGGCCAGTCCCAGGGGGACGAGGAGGCGACCCCACCGAACGACGGGAGGTCCCGGGGCCGCTACGGCCAGCCCGGCGTAAAGGGCCCCGAGAACGGCCAAGGCCCACCGCAGGGCGGTCCCGCTGAGGACTCGGGACCCGAAGACCCAGTAAGCCTGGTCCCGGTCGGAGACGGGTTCCGGCGGCGGGGTCTCGACGACCCGAAGGAGCCAGCGGGCATAACGGTCCAGGCGTTCGACGGACACCGCCTCGATGCGGTCGGCCGCCGTATGGTAGGCCGGATAAAACCGGGCGAAGGAGGCATCGGCCACGAAGACGGAGGGAACGCCAACCCGTGAGAAGGGAGCATCGTCGCTGGCGAAGGGAATTCCGACATTCCGCACGGCCCACTGATAGGGATAGCTCAAGATGGGATCCCCAAATCGGGGCATGAGGCCGGCGGCCCGGGCGGTCTGTAGGACATGCCGGAGAAGCCACGCCGGCGCCAGGGGGTGGGGGGCCGATGTCGGACCCCAGGGATACCGGAACGTGTGGAAACAAGCAGTCCCCCGGGACCAACCGACCATCTCGAGGCTGACGTGACCGATGAGTCGCGGAAGGCGCTCCGTCTCTCCGGCGGCATAGCGGCGGGCGTAAACCGTCGAGCCCAGCAGGCCGGCTTCCTCGCCGTCCCAAAAGCCGAGGACGACGGGTCGGGGCGGCCTGTGCCGGGACCAGTGTTCCGCCAGAGCCAGCAGGAGGCCTACGCTCGTAGCATTGTCCAGGGCGCCCGGGCTTGGGGGGACGGTGTCATAGTGGGCGCTGAACAGCCAGCCGGACGCCCCGACCGGCTCGGGCCATACGGCGACAACGTTGACATACCGTTGGGCCCCCACGGTGAAGGGCTCGACACGGACCCACCACCCGGATTGAGCCCGCAGAGTCTCGACGATGTAATTTTGGGCCCGCTCGTGGGCCGTCGAGCCGGGAACCCGGGGTCCGAAGGCGGCCAGTTGGGCCGCATGACGCCGCGCGACGGCCCCCAGCCCTATTTCGGGTCCCGACCCGACCGAAACACCGGCCATGGACACACTCCATGCGCTGAGGCTTAAGATGATCCCGAACATCAGGACCAAGACCGGATCCGATACCAGGCTCCGGGCACCTGGCACCTGGGACCCAATACCAGGTACCCGATCCGGTCCGACGCCGAGGCCGGGGGGATCGGGAGACGCGCCCCTCGGGTTTGCATCCTGCATCCTGTATCCTGTACCCTGGGCATCCTGCCATGAACCCGCCCTGCCGTCACGGCACCCCTTTTCGGAGTGGAGGGCCACCATGGCGTCCTTAGTGTACTTCGTCCGTCACGGAGAGGCCATGTCGGAGGCCGAGGACCCCCGCCGACCCCTGACGGCGGCGGGCCGACAGGAAGTCACACGCATCGCCGAGTACTTGGGTCGACTCCGCCTGCCGGTCCACCGCATCGTACATTCGGGCAAGCTCCGGGCCCAGCAGACGGCGGAGATCCTGGCCCATTACCTGACACCGACGTCCGTCGAGACTGCCGAGGGCTTGGCCCCGTTGGACGACCCGTCCAAGGCCGTCGGCCTCGTCGAGGCGGCGCCGGGGCCGCTGATGGTCGTCGGCCATCTGCCCCACCTGTCCCGGCTGGCCTCCAGACTCCTGGCCGTCGACCGAGAGGTCGTGGCTCCCCTACCGGGCGGTGGGGTCCTGTGCCTGACCCGCCAAGAAGGCGGCTGGCAGATCGCGTGGCTTCTGACGCCAGCCCTCGTCACCCCCTAACCCGAATACAGCACTGATGCGAAGGGACGGGATGGTGAAGGGACGAGTCATCCATCGTTGCCCGTACTGCCGAATTGCCGTACTTCTCCTAACAGAGTGCCTCGTTAAGGTTTGAGATGTGGGAATGGGGCAGGGGTGCCAGGTACCGGGTAACCGGAATCCGAGCCCTTTCTATCCTGCATCATGCATCCTGTATCCTGCATCCATTTCTTAACAGAGCAAGAGCACTATGCCCCTTCTGCTCTTAAGGAATCGGGGATACGGCGGATGTTTCGAGACCGACGGCTTCTCATTCTGTTGCTGGTCATCCTGGCGAACCTGATCGGCTTTGGGATCATCATCCCCTTTCTGCCCCTGTATGCGACACGCCTGGGAGCCTCGCCCTGGCAGGTTGGCTGGCTCTTCGCCTCCTACTCCATCGCCCAGATGCTGGCCTCGCCGTTCCTCGGAGAGCTATCGGACCGCTACGGCCGGCGGTGGGTCCTGATGGCCAGCCTTTGGACGACTACGCTGAGCTTCGTGATCTTGGCCCTGGCGGACCGGCTGTGGATGCTCTTTGCGGCCCGCATCATCGACGGCCTCGGAGGCGCCAGCATCCCGACGGTCCGGGCCTACATCGGCGACGTCACGGAACCCCAAGACCGGGCGCGGGCGTACGGACTCCTGGGAGCTTCCTTTGGGGTCGGTCTCGTGCTGGGACCGGCCTTGAGTGGCCTGCTGGCCCATGGGGGACCGAGCCTGCCGGCCTGGGGCGCGGCGGTCCTGAGCTTTGTCGCCCTCGTGGCGACATGGCTGTGGCTTCCCGAGACGGTGCACCGGACGAGGGCCCGGACGGCCTATGCGTGGTCGGAGTTCCGACAGGTCTTCCGTCAACCGGTCGTCGGCTATCTGTTGATCACGGACTTTCTGTACTGGAATGCTTCGACGGCCTATCAGACGACGTTCCCCCTGTTCGGGCAGGCTCGGTTCCACTTAAGTGTCTCCCAGGTGGGGTACCTATTTGCTCTCATCGGAGCTCTGGGCATCCTGATGCAGTTATACCTGGTCGGCCCCATCGTGCGGCGCATCGGCGAGCGGGCGGCCCTGACGTATGGATTTGTCCTAATGGGTTTGGGACTGGTAGGCATCGGTTTCACGCACCGTCTGGGAACCTTCGTGGCATGGATCGTTCCGACGGCCTTAGGGGCCAGCCTGGGCCTGCCGTCGCTGATCGCCCTCATCAGCCATACGGGCGGCCCCGAGTATCAAGGGCGAATTCAGGGCGTTTCCAGCAGTTTGGAAAGTCTTGCCCGCATCGCCGGCCCGGTCTGGGGGAATGGCCTGTTTCAGTGGGTCGGCCCCGGGGCGCCTTACGTCTCGGCTGGCCTCTTGACGCTGGCGACGGGGGTCTGGGCAGGCTATCGACTGGCCGCCCGAGTCGAGGGTGCTGGCCGGTGGGTGGCTGGCCGCCTGGGCAGATGAGTAAGTAACGAGGGACGAGGGACGGGTAACGAGTAATAAATTATTGCCCTACTGCCGTCCTAACAAGGAGGTCTCCATGAGGCTTCGACGTCTGTCCACGAGCCTTCTCCTCGGGCTGGGACTGACGGCCGCCGCCAGCGCCCACCATCTGTGGCTGGTCGGTGAACCCCACATGACGGGGCCGCCAAGCGTCTTTCGCATAGAGGCCCGCACGGGTAACGAATTCCCGGAGACCGAAGTCGCCGTCTCGCCAGAGCGCATCGAACGATCCCAGGTCATCGGCCCCGGGGGACCGGTCTCGGATGTCCGCTGGGAAGCGCTTTCAGACCGGTCCGTCGCCGAGGTCCGACTCGAGGCCCCCGGCGCTTACTGGGTCACGATGGAATTGCGGCCCCGAGGGATCGCCCTGTCGGCCCAGGAATTCAACGAATACTTAGCCCATGAAGGCCTGACGGCCATTTTGGAACTTCGGCGTCGGCTGGGGATCCTGGACCGAGCCGCCCATGAGCTTTACGCCAAATTCGCCAAGGCCCTGATCGTCGTCCGACCGGCGGCGGACGCGCCCGAGCCGGCCGCTGAGACCGTCGTCACGAAACCCGTCGGCTTGAAGATCGAGATCGTTCCCCAGACAGTCCCCCGTCTGGGGGAGGACCTTCCCGTGCAAGTCTTGTTCGAAGGTCGGCCCGTCGGCCCCCTGCAGGTCTTCGCCGGGGCCGAAGGGGCCGGACCGGCGACGGCGTTTGCGACGGACGCGCAGGGGCGGACCCGGATTCCCCTGAACCGACCGGGCCGGTGGAACATTCGGACGATCTACATGATTCACCTGAAGGAACCCCTTCGCTGGGAGGGCCGGACCGTCGAGTGGGTCAGCTACTGGGCGACTCTGACGATGGAAGTAGCCCCGTAGAGGGCCGGACTCCGGGCCCGCCCGTCCGGCCAACGGGGCGGGTCGAATCGCTTATTCCCTCGATATCCGGGCGATTTCCTCGAGGGCCTGGGGATTTTCGAGGGACGAAGTATCTCCGAGGGGGAGGCCCAGGTAGGCGGCCCGAATGAGGCGGCGCATGACCTTAGCGTTGCGGGTCTTGGGGAGGTCTCGGACAAACCGGACGTCCTTGGGCGTAAAGGCCTTGCCCAAATGGCGGGCGACCCACTCCTTCAACTCCTGACGGAGTTCCTCCGAGGGCGTCACGCCCGGCTTCAGGACGACAAAGCACACGAGAGCTTCGCCCTTGACCTCGTCGGGGACCCCCACGACGGCCGCCTCGGCGACAGCCCCCTGAGCGACCAGGATAGACTCGACCTCGGCCGGGCCCAGGCGCTTGCCGCCGACTTTTAAGGTGTCGTCAGACCGGCCCTCGATGAACCAAAAACCCTCGGCGTCCCGCAGGACCAGGTCCCCGTGGACCCAGACGTCGGGCCACCGGGACCAATAGGTCTCCAGGTATCGTTGGGGGTCTCGCCAGAAGCCTCGAGTCATCCCGACCCAGGGCTTCTTGACGACGAGTTCCCCGACGCTTCCCGTGACAGACCGTCCGGCCTCGTCCCACACGTCGGCGTCCATACCGGGGACCGGTCCGTGGAAGGCGCAGGGCTTCAGGGGCAGGACCGGGACGCACCCGAGGATGCCGCCGGAGACCTCCGTCCCACCCGAGTAGTTGATGATGGGGCACCGGCGCTTGCCGACCTTCTCGAAGCACCACATCCAGGGGTCCGGATTCCAGGGCTCACCCGTCGAGCCGAGGATGCGGAGGGTCGGCATCGGATGCCGATCGACCCACTCGTCGCCCTGTCGGAGGATGGCCCGGATAAAGGTCGGCGTGATGCCGAGGATCGTCACGCCGTGACGTTCCACGATCTGCCAGAGGCGGTCCGGGGCCGGGTAGTCCGGGGCTCCGTCATACAGCAGGAACGTCCCGCCGAGAAGCAGGACCCCCGTCACTTCCCAGGGACCCATCATCCAGCCCATGTCGGTCAGCCAGAAGAGGACATCGTCGGCCTGAAGGTCAAAGCAGTGGTAGATGTCTTGGGCCGACTTGACGGGAAAACCGGCGTGCACGTGGACGGTCGCCTTCGGACGACCCGTCGTGCCGGAGGTGTAAATCAGCATGAAGAGCGTCTCGGGTTCGGTCTCCTCCATAAGGGGCGTGTCCGGGGCCGAATCGACGACCTCGTGCCACTCGACGTCCCGACGGGGGTCCCAGGGGACCGTCCGGTCCGTCCGCCGGACGACCAGGACCCGCTCGACCGTCGGCGCCATGGCGAGGGCGGCGTCAGCCGTCTCCTTCATCGGGATGAACTGACCCCGCCGGTAGAAGCCGTCGGCCGTGATGAGGAATCGAGCCTCACTGTCCCGTAGCCGGACGGCGACGGGGTCCGGGCCATAGCCCGAAAACATCGGGACGACGATGCCCCCCAGGCGGGCGACGGCCAGCAGGGCGGGGACGATCTCGGGGACCATCGGCAGGAAGAGGCCGACCCGATCACCGGGTCGGAGACCAAGGTCCTTCAGGGCGTGACTGACCTGCAGGGTCCAGCGGGTCAGGTCGCCATAAGTCCAGCGCTCGGTCCGACCGTCCTCGCCTTCCCAGATGAAGGCAACCTTGGAAGATCGACCGGCCGCCACATGTTTGTCGAGGCAGTTATATGTCAGGTTGAACCGACCGCCGATGAACCATCGGGCCCAGGCCCAGCCCTGGGAAGTGTCGAGGACCCGTTCGTAGGGCTTCTGCCAAACCAGGTCCAGCTCCCGTTCCATGACCTGCCAGAACCAGGCGACGTCCTCGACGGACCGCCGCCAGAAGTCTGCGTAATCCCGGAAGCCGTACTTCCGGGTCATACGGTAGACGTTGCTCCGTTCGATGACCTCGGTCGAGGGCTCCCATACCCACCGCGTCATGGCCCGCCTCCCCTACCTTGCATACCCGGTGTGCGCGTTTCCCAGTAGCCGGGCTCGATTTTCGGGGCTCGGCGTTCGGTCCTCGGCGTCGGACCGGCTCCGGTGCCGGGTACCAGGTTCCAGGTGCCAGATAGCCGGTACCCGATACCGGGTACCCGGTACCTGGCACCTGCC